>Ga0172379_10000051_pt1 | contig 291360 bp, 213 predicted proteins | sample GrowelOW334metaG_FD_119756 | JGI IMG/M metagenome (GOLD analysis project Ga0172379, IMG submission 119756) | Groundwater microbial communities from an aquifer near a municipal landfill in Southern Ontario, Canada - Groundwater well OW334 metaG | ecosystem: Environmental > Aquatic > Deep... | reverse complement strand
GGAGGGTCTGATGGCGGTCGAAACCGGCGCGATGATTCATCGTTGCTTCAGACCCGCCGCCGGGGGTAAACGTTCAACCTATGCGCGAGTTTTTACACAGTCTGGCGCATGGTTAGGCCGCGTTGAACCGCTGCCAGCGCTCCCAAATCTCAGTCGCAATCTTCGCATAGTGCTCCTGTGAACCGGCGATGTCCGTATCGAACCAACGGACAAACTCTTCGTGGACAACTCGACGCACATCATCCACCGAACTACAACTCCGAAGCCGTGGCAGAATCGTGCCTACCTCCGGCTCATACTCATCGTCGTTCGTCTCGAAACTGATACCAACCGGGTCGTGGCGAAACAACAACGCCGAAACCTCGTCGAAAAGCTCACGATACTCCGCCCTCAATAGTCGGCGCTCCTCGACAATCTCCTCACGTGTTCTCGACATGGCGTGTGTGAAGTGGCCTAACATGTATTCGACAACCTAATTGACGTCTTACAACACGACAGGGCGAAGTCTCACGCTTTTTTTTGGCGTGTCCAGAACCTTTTACGCGCCTCGCGGGTTTCATATTGAACCAGCAAACACGAACAGAGCGTATGGGTCTCGCCATCGCCCTTCCGCTCACAGACTCCTGTGCTGCTTGGCGTCGCTCCAGTCGCTGGTGCCGGTGCTGCCGCCGAGGGCGCGGATTTGAATCTCATACAGGCCGCCGGGAGTCAGACCGTTGATCCGGATTGAGCGGGAGGTGGTGGAGTGACCGCCGCTTTGCCACGGGCCAAGGGCGCCTATCAAGACAATCGGTTTCACAATGCAACGGATTGGTTCTTTAATACAAACGATAGGTTGCATATCGCAAACCGTCTCCCACCCTGCCCTAGGTTCCGCGCCTCAGCCATGAGCCATGTGCTTGAAGCCGCCGCCCAAGAATATCAGCGCCAAGAGAATGAGCAGGATCATGAGAAGCGCTGCAGAGACCACGAGACCTGCCAACAACATGTTTCCCATCCCACGCCATACGGAGCGATAGCCCTGCACCTCGGCAACGGTATGGCAGGTGATGACGAAGGACCAAATCCCCAGAATTACTTCAACCGCGCTAAAGGCGGTCAGCATGATCAAAAGGCCGGGATGCGCATCCAGATATGGCGTTTGCTTCGTAAAAAGCTCGCGGCCGGCAATCAGCCACGCGGGAATGAACAGCAGCAGTGCAAAAGCCTGTGGCGCCATGCCCCACCCCACCGCCGCAATCTGTTGCTGAAGCGTCGCCATGCCTCCAAGCCATCGTCCCGTCCAGCGGATCAGAAGGGAAGAAATCCAAAGTTGCAGCAGCCCGACCAAGGGACCGCCGACAAGCACGATGGCAAACAACACCGCCAGCGGAACCTTGTCGCCGAGATCGCGCATCGTGGAACGGTCAAGAACCTGTCCAATCCCCGCAAGGCAAGCCAGCCAGATGACGCAGTAATTGGGATTCCACTCGACGATGCGGCGGATGGTCTCGCGCGGACTCAGCCAGATGGTAAGGAAGGGATTCGGTGTCATGATAGCACTTTCGTTTTCTCAACGTCCCACTTGTAACACGAGCCAGTAAACTGCGTTAGCAAGAAGCCATGCAGACAGGTTCATGCCAACGAAATAGAGCAGCGTAAGAAAGCCTCGAAGCCGGCGCGTCTGGAATAGATAGCACGGCACCAACACCGGCCATGCAACGAACACAAATGTGTCGTAGTCGTAGCAAAGGCTGCGCTGTCGCAAAGACGCATCGGCATAAACCCAGGCCACCATGAGGATGGCAAAAGCAATCCGAGACGCCTCATCGGCAAACGCGAAGACCTCCACTTCCCGGCCATAGCTGCAAGCGTCTATGAATGACCATACAGCAATCAATAACCACATCATGGCCAAGATGACTCGCTTGTGTGTCGTAGCCTTCACGTTGTCGTTTCCGGCAGAACAACGAACGGCGATAACCGATTGGTGGAGAAGTTGCTTCGTTCCCTCGTTGTCGTCTTCATGAACGCTGCCGCCTAGCTTCTCGCTCGCTCATAAGTCAGTCCAGCACATTCTCGACTGCCTCACCTCTGTAACGGCTCAAAAGCTCCTCTCCCCTGCCCCACGCTCTGCGCCTCAACCGCGAACTTAATGAAAGAGCGCGGCGCCGCCTTTGATCAGTGCGACGAGGATGAGCGCGAGCACCAGAAGCGCCGCAATCGGCACAAGAACCGACAACATTATGTTTCCAAACCCACACCAGGCAGAACGATAGCCCTGCACCTCGGCAATTGTTTGGCAAAGTATTTCAACCGACCAGATGGCCAATGTCACTTCCATCAAACCAATGACGATGAAAGGAATCATAAGACCCGGATGCGCCTCCAAGTGCGGCGTTTCCTTTGTGAAAAGCTCGCGACCGGCAATCAGCCATGCAACTAAGTCCAAAGGCAGGCAGAAAACATACGGCAGGCAGCCCCATGCCAAGGCCGTCCTGAGATGCCTCGTGCTCCCGGTTCCTCCAAGCCATTTCCCTGTCCAGCGAAGCAGAAGGGAAGAAATATAAAGGTGTAACAGCCCGATCAAAGGACCGCCGATAAGCACGATGGTAAACAACACCGCCAGCGGAACCTTGTCGCCGAGATCGCGCATCGTGGAGCGGTCAATGGCTTGTCCAACCCCCGCAAGGCAAGCCAGCCAGATGACGCAGTAGTTGGGATTCCACTCGACGATGCGTCGGATGGTTTCGCGTGGACTCAGCCAGATGGTGAGGAAGGGATTCGGTGCCATGATAATGACCTAACAGGCAGATTGAACAGTAAATGGACCGTAAAGGACGGCAGCCATGCGTGCAGATTGGCCCTTGGCTCTTGGTCTCGTCGAGAAGATTTTGCCGCGATAAGGGGGCAGCCGCGCCCGCAGACTTGCCGACGCGCCAGCCGCCGTCTATCTTCGCCGCGTGGAATTCCGGTTCAGAAAACATTTTCATATCGAGGAAGCGCGCCAGTTGCTCGGCACGCTGCGTGACGCCTTTGGCTTCATTCACACCTCGCGCGATCGGCTCGTCGCTTGTGAGAAGAAACTAGCCAGCCGGCTCACAAAAACCGGCGGCGACGTCGGCGGCGGGGAAGTTGCCGCGCTGCTGCGTGCCATGCTTGCGATTCACGAGGGCATCAGTGGCATCACCTCGCGCGGCATTCAGATCAAGGATCTCGACCGCGGCTTGGTGGACTTTCCGCACCTGCGCAACGGTCGCGAGGTGTTCCTGTGCTGGGAATTGGAAGATGACGACATCGAGTTCTGGCACGAGATTGACAGCGGCTACGCCGGCCGCGAAAGACTGTAGTGGTGGGAGAACGGCTGTTTCATCACCGCCTTATCGCCCCACGCCTCCCCTGCCCCAGTCGTGTCACCGTCCGCGCTTGTCGCCGCGAACAATCACGCCAACAAGAAAGCTGACGATACTGACCACAATCGCGCCCCAGAACCCCGCCCAGAAGTCCGCCACGTAAAACCCGCGCACCACCCGCCCCACCAGCAGGAACAGCGCGCCGTTGATCACCAGCGTGAACAGGCCCAGCGTCAGCACGTTCACAGGCAACGTGATGAAGAGCAAGACCGGACGGACCAGCGCGTTGATGACACCCAGCAACAACGCCGCCACCGCTAGCGAGCCATAGTCGGCGCAACCGATGCCGCCTACCAATTTGGACGCCACCAGCACGGCCACCGCCGTGACAAACCAGCGCGTCAGGAAACTGAGAAATGAGTTCTGAATCATTGTGAGCCTCGATTCTTGTTTGACCGCAGCAACGACCGCGCCATCATACCGGTCCATCTCCTCCAGATAAACTGAAAGTTTGCAGCTCGCTTCGCGCGCCTACAAAACGACGCGTGGCGAGCCACCTGCCCGCCACGCGCCACGGTCGCAACAAAAAGCGTTGTTACTTCAAAAGCGTCTCGACCTTCGCCGTCTTCCTCTGCCCTTCGATGAACTGAGCCAGTTGCTTGTCCACCTGCTGCTTCTTGAGGAACTTCTCGATGCTGTCCTTCATCGCATCGAGCGGACGTTTCTCCGCCGGCTGTTCGCCGGTCTTCTTGATGATGTGGTAGCCAAACTGCGTCGTCACCACTTCACTGACCTCGTCGGCCTTCAGCCCGAAGGCGGCCTTGTCAAACTCCGGCACCATCTGGCCTTTGCCGAAAAACTCCAGGTCGCCACCCTTCTGCTTGCTGGGGCAATCGCTCACCTCGGTCGCCACCTTGGCAAAATCCTCCTTGCCGGTCGTCACGCGCGCGCGGGCCTTCTCAATCACCCCGCGCTTGGTCTTCTTTACTTCGTCCGTGGCGCCCTGCGGCACCGTCACCAAGATGTGGCTGGCGCGAATCTGCGCCGGCTTTGAAAAATAGTCGGGGTGCTCGTCATAGAACGATTTGACCTGGTCGTCGCCGATCTTGACCTTGCTGGCAAACTCCGCCTCAACGAATGTCTGCACCGTCAACATCTGGCGAACGTCCGCGCGAACCTGCTCCGCGCTGCGACCCATCTTCTTGAGCTGCTCGTCGAACATCTTCGCGTCGGGGAAACTGGCTTTGATTTTCGCGATTTGCTCGTCCACTTTCTTGTCCACATCAGGCACCTCTGTCTTGCTGGCTGCCTGAATCAGCAGTTCCTGATCTACAAGCTTGCCCAGCACCTGTCGCTCGTAACCGAGCATCTGTTCCGGCGTCAATTGCGTGCCCCGTTGCGCCAGCATCCGCAGATCGTTGGTCATGACGTCACCAAGTTGGCGCCTTGTGATCGCCTTGTCATTGACCTTGGCCACGGCTTCATCGGGATTGACAGCCGCTGTCGTCGGCGCGGCCGGTTGAGTTTGTGCAAGAACGAACGTTCCGGCGAGTCCGCAAGCAACCACAAGAATCTGCTTCCATGTCTTCAATGTCATTGTTCCTTTGGTTTGAACGCCGCCACACGGGCGGCGAAAGTCGGAAACGCTACGCTTCACCGCGCGGCAGCGCAAGCAGTAACGCCGTGCTGCCGCATTTTTCCTCGACGCCACACGCGCGTGTGGTAGCTTGCCGCCGTGAACGAATCCCTGACCTGCCAGCAACGCCGAGTCCTGGACTTTATCCACGACTGCGCCCGCCGCGCCGGCCGCCCCCCGACGGTGCGGGAGGTCTGCGCCCACTTCGGCTTCCGCTCCACGGGCACCGCCCGCGATCATATCAACGCGCTTCGCGCCAAAGGCATGTTGGAACACCGCCCGCGCGAAACTCGCGGCTTGCACCCCGCGCGGCCCATCCACGCCCTGCCGCTGCTCGGTGTCGTTGCCGCGGGCCAGCCGGTGATGTCCGACGAGAACGTTGAAGGATTCATCAACCTCACCGCGCCCTTCCACGGTCAGCGCAACGGACGGACGTTCTGCCTGCGGGTGCGGGGCGACTCAATGGTCGGCGAGGGCATCTTCGAGGGCGACATCGGCGTTGTGCGCTCGCAACCCACCGCGACATCCGGCGACCTTGTCGTCGCGCTGGTGGACAACGAGGCCACCTTGAAACGCTTCGTCCAGCGCGGCGGCCGCAAGTGGCTCGAAGCCGCCAACCCGAAATACAAGCCGATTCCCCTTACCGAAACCGCGCACATCCTTGGCTGCGTCATCGGTATCCTCCGAAGCTACGAAGGCAAGATCAAGGTCATCCCGGCGTGAGAGATGGCCCACCGACAATGCAAAACCGGATCCGCGAGATGACGATTCGATGCCGCTGGCGGCGCCGGGATGCTTCTGACACTGCCGAGTCGTTCAGGGCCGCAAAGTTTCGATTGCGTTACGAACAGCCGTCGGTATAGTGCGCCACGTGCGGCGGAACCAATTGCTCTCACTTGCACGGCGGCTTTTTAACAATCCCACTGCGCCTTTCCACGAAGAGCGCGTTGCGCGATTCATTCGCGAGTTTGCCATTGCTCGCGGCCTGCGTGTGCGCTCCGACAAGTTCGGCAATCTGATCGTCTGCTACCGGCGCGGGCGCGGCCATCGGCCGGTCGCGTTCGTGGCGCACATGGACCACCCCGGCTTTGAAGTGACCGAGGACGCTGTTGGTGGGTTTGTCATGACGCGGTTCCTCGGCAGCGTGCCCCGGCAGTATTTCCGGCCGGGCGGACGGGTGCGGCTGTTCGGCCCGGACGGCGAGCGTCGCGCAACCATCTGGTCCGTGCCGGATGTGGACTGGAAGAAAGAAAAGCTCGTGCGCCTGCGGCTGAAGGGCGCGGCCCGACGCGGCGACTTCGGCATGTGGGATATTGCGCCGGTAAAAACCAACCACCGATTGATCTGGTCGCGCGCGTGCGACGACTTGGCGGGTTGTCTGGTGTTACTGGCCATGCTGGATGACCTGGTCCAATCGCGCGTGTCGGCAACCGCCTATGCCGTGTTCACGCGCGCTGAGGAGGTCGGCTTCTACGGCGCGATGGGCCTGACGAAGTCGCGCATCATCCCCCGTTCGGCGGTTGTTGTCAGTGTCGAAAGCAGCAAGGAACTCCCCCACGCTCCGATGGGCCAAGGCCCGATCATCCGTGTCGGCGACCGCGCAATGACCTTCGATTCGCGCGTGACGATGTTCCTGGAGGAAGTCGCGGCGCGCGTGGCGCGGACGGACCGGCAATTCGTCTTCCAGCGCCGGCTGATGGACGGCGGCACCTGCGAGAGCACGGTGTTTTGCCACTCCGGTTATCGGGCCGGCGGCGTCTGTCTGGCCATGGGCAACTACCACAACCTCGGCCCTGGCGAACATATCCGCGAAGAATACGTGGATGCTGGCGACGTGCAAAAGACGGTGCAGTTCTTCATCGAGGTCGCGCGCCGCTCCAACGACTACGGCCGCGCCCCGCGCATGTTGAAACAGCGGCTGGAAGCGATCTTTGAGCGAGGCCGCCGCCAACTGCTGCAAACCGCCGCGGCCATGCGCCTGCACGCGCCAGCAACGAGCGCCGTTGCAGAACAGGAGTAGGCTGGAAAATGGTGGGGCGGCTGGGACTCGAACCCAGGACCTACGGCTTAAAAGGCCGCAGCTCTACCAGCTGAGCTACCGCCCCACGGGAATCGCGATCCATTGGGGGCCGGCACTGTGCCAGCGGCGTCACGGCTTGTCAAAAAATTTCCCTCGCCAGCGGCCACGATTCCGCCATGCGTCATTGCCTCTGAGCGCTAAACGTGTATTCTGGCGGCGCTTTCAAAGGAAAACACAGTGCTTGCTACAACCAGTTTCGGGACGTTGGATTGGGCCGTGTTGATCGCCTACTTCGTCGGCATCACGGCCTTCGGCCTCTGGCTCTCCCGCAAGACCCGCACCAGCAACGGCTACTTCCTTGGCGAGCGCAAGCTGCCGTGGTGGGTCATGATCGGCCAAGCGTTCGGCACCGGCACGCACGCGGAACAGCCGGTGGCGCAGGCGGGCGCGACGTTCGGCATGGGCTTCGCGACGATTTGGTTCCAGTGGAAGAACATGCTCATCACGCCGCTCTACTGGCTGCTGGCACCGTGGTATCGCCGCAGCGAGCGCACCACGATCGCGGAGATCATCGAGGACCGTTACGGCCGCAAGCTCGCGTTCGCCTACACCCTCTTCGCCATCGCGTTCTTCGTCTGTAGTCAAGGCGTGATGCTCAAAGGCGCTGGCAAGGTCATTTCGGTGGCCACGGGCGGCGAGATGATCTCCGCCAACGGCGTCGTCATCGCCATGACTGCGGCGGTCATCCTCTACAGCTTCTTCGGCGGCCTAGTGGCGGCGGCTTACACGGACTTCGTCCAGAGCTTCCTCATCATTACCCTCTCCTTCATGCTCATCCCCCTCGGCCTGCTCCAAGTGGGCGGCTTCAGCGGATTGCACAAGGCGCTGCCGGAACATTTCTTCGACCTCTACAGCAGCACCAGTGGAATGAGCGCCTTCACCATCGCCATGCTCGCCATCAACGGCTTCGTCGGCATCACCGCGCAACCGCACGTCCTCTCCCTCTGCGCCACCGGCTCCACCGAGCGCGCGGGCCGCGTTGGCTTCACCTACGGCGCGATGACCAAGCGCTTCTGCACCATCGGCTGGGCGCTCACGGGCCTCATCGCCGCCGCCCTCGTGCTCAAACACGGCGCTCACCTACCCGACGCCGAACACGCCTTCGGTTACGCCTGCCGGGAGCTGCTCGGCCCCGGCCTCGTCGGACTCATGGTGGCCTGCGTCCTCGCCGCCAACATGTCCGCCTGCTCCAACCTCATGGTCAACAGCGGTGCCATCTTCACCCGCAACGTCTGGATCAGCTACATCAACCCCTCCGCCAACGACCGCCAGTTGCTCCGTGTCGGCCGCCTCAGCGGACTGCTCCTGACCAGTTCCGCCATCCTCTTCGCGCTGACCGTCGGCAACGTCCTCCATGCCTTCCTGTTCACCGAAACCGTCGCCGCCCTCTTCGGCGTCATGTTCCTCGGCGGCATCCTCTGGCGTCGCGCCAACCGCGCCGGAGCCGCGGCGGCCACCATCGTCGCCTTTGCCACCTACTACGCCGCGCTCTACCTCACCACCTGCGCGCCAGGCACCGCCGCCAAACCCACCGACCTCTCCACCGCCTTCGCCGCCCTCGCCTCCTGCGACAACCTCTGGGCGCAACTCCAGACAGGCCAATGGATGCTCGTCTATAAATGGCTGCCCGGCCCGTTCGGCTTCGCCATGCTCATGAGTTTCTCCGCTCTCATCGTCGTCAGCCTCCTCACCAAACCGGAGGACGCCGCGCGCATGAACGCGTTCTTCGACCGGATGCGCCGCTCCACCGATCAGGAAACCGTGCCGACCGGCCAGCCCAAACCGCTCGCCGCCGACCGGGGCGAGGAACTCCTCCTGCTCGACGCCGGCACATGGTTTACCGCCGCGCGCTGGCGCAACTTCTCCCGCCGTTACCGCGAAGACCTCATCGGCTTCGGCCTCGCCTGGCTCACCGTCGGCGCAATGGTCCTCGTGGCCTGGCTCGTCATGCAGATTGGAAGATAGAACTTTGTGGCAGCCCGGCGCGGCGGCGTGCAAGGCGAACGTCAACACCTGACATCGAGAATCAGCCCGCTGCCACCATCCAAGCGCGATTCCACAAGTGAGCGCCAGAGGCGCGGCAGAGAATAGCCCACGGCGTAAGCCGTCTACTCACCCTTCCACCATCGCCGGAGGGAGTCGAGCCAGCCGGACTTTGTTTTTTGTAGCGCTTCTGCTTTTTCAAGCAACTCTTTGGCTTCCTTTGTTCGTGGGTCGGCATCGCCTACCTTTCTCCGCCAGCATTCCCACGCACTTCGCGTTAAAGGCAAGGCAGCGCTAAACTCCCGCACGGTATCTGAGCGCTTGCTTTTTTAACTAAATCCTCCCCTCTGATAATCAAGTGCGAGGCCAAGGCCGTGCAAGCTCCAAGGGTCAGGGGGTGATCTGGCCCGAACGTATGCTGGTGAATCTTTATTATGGTTCGCTCTTCGGCTTCGCCCTCCGCGTATTTGCCTTGGATGCCAAGTATTGCAACCAAGGAATAACGGCAGCGCACCGTCTCAGGATTTGCAGGCCCAAGTAAGCGCTCGGACAACTTTACAATGGTGCGCCATTCCGCTTCGATTTGCGGAAGTTGTTGTTGGCCATAAAACTTTTCAGCCAAGGCGATGCGCTTCTTCAACGCGGCAATGTCCGTCTGCGTTGCAGCAGTCAGATTTGGTTCATTGCCCGTGTTGGTCGTCTCGGCACCGTGCGCGGGAAACGGCGCGGCAGCGATTGCGAAGCAAAAGGCCAGGACGGCCGGGACGCGGCGGAGGCAGGAAGTCCCGAAGCGAGAGAGGCGGCTGCCAGCGTTGGCGCTCATGTCGTCGCGGATAGTGCGGAAGCCGCTGGCGCGAAGCAAGTGGATAGGAGAAGGAAGTTGAGAGTTAGAAGTTAAGGGTTAAGAGTCTCGGAATTCTTCACTCTTAACTTTTAACTCTTCACTCGTTCCCCTGCTCTCTCACTTGGCTTGGTTGGCGCCCCGCACGCGCATCTTGATCGCGTAGAGTCCCTTGCTGGCGGTGATGAAGAGGGTGCGCTTGTCCTTGCCGCCGAAACAGACGTTGGCCGACCACTTCTCGGGCACGTCTATCTGCTCGATTTGTTTGCCCGTGCGGTCGAAGACGGTAACGCCGTTGCCGGTGATGTAGATGTTGCCCTCCTCGTCGAGCGTCATGCCGTCGGAGCCGGGAGAGAAGAGAAAGGTTTTGTTCGTCAGAGAGCCGTCGGACCGGATGTTGTAGCGGTAGGTCTTCTTGTCGCGGATGTCGGCGACGTAGAGGGTCTTGCCGTCGGGGGTGCCGATGATGCCGTTGGGCTGCACGAGGTCGGTGGTGACGCGCCGCAGTGTCTTCCGGTCCGGCGCAAGGTAATAAACCTGCTGGCTGTCCTGCGGCATCTTGTCGTGGTCCCACCACGTCCGCTTGTAGAACGGGTCGGTGAGATACATCCCGCCGTCGGGCCGCACCCAGACATCGTTCGGGCCGTTGAACGGCTTGCCCTTGTAGCCCGTCAAGAGCACCGTCACCGTTCCGTCCGGCGCAATGCTCCACAGCTCGTTCTTCTCGTCGGCGCAGGAGATGATGTTGCCGTGCGCGTCAAAGCACATGCCGTTGGAGCGTCCGGCGGGCTGCTTGAACGGCACGAGCTTGCCATCCACGCTCCACTCCATGATCCGGTCGTTCGGCTGGTCGGTGAAGAAGACGTTGCCTGCGGCGTCGCACGTCGGCCCCTCGGTGAACTTGAAGTAGCCCGCGAGTTTCATCACCTTCGCGCCGGGGGCGATGACGCTCTCCGCACCGGGGAGCGGCAACGTGGCGATCAGTCCCGCGCCAATCGCCGCCAATAATAGTTTCATGTTCATGGTTGTCTCCTTGCCTTTGAACCGCCGACCCATCGCGCGCATCCTACCACGGTCGTAGTGTCTTTGCTCTGGAATTTGTATGCCGGTTAGGAGAGATAATGGCCCTGTCATCGAAAGGAACCCTGTCATGGAACACCGCACCACCAACCAGCAGCCGTTCTCCTCGTCCCACACTTCCCCGCCCGCTCGCACCCTCTCCCGCCGGCGGTTCCTGCGCGTGGCCGGCGCGACGTGGCTCACTGCGAACATCGTCCCGGCGCGCGTCTTTGGCGCAAACAACCGGCTCAATCTCGCGGGAGTCGGTGTCGGTGGTGTGGGCTTCAGCCAGCTTCGCGAATGCGAGAAGGCTGGCTTCAACATTGTCGCGCTCTGCGACGTGGACGATGTGTATGCGAAGAAGGCCTTCGACAAGTGGCCGCAGGCGCGCCGTTACCGCGACTTCCGCGAGATGCTCCGCGCGGAGGACGACAAGGTGGACGCCGTTCACTGCGGCACGCCGGACCACACGCACGCCATCATCACGCTCGCGGCGCTCCGCCGGAAGAAGCACGTCTGTTGCGTGAAGCCACTGACACGCACCATCCACGAGGGCCGCGTGGTCGTGGAGACGGCGCGCAAGGCCGGCGTCGCCACGCAGGTGACCGCGCAAGCCAACACCAGCGACACCGCCTGCCGCACGTGCGAGTTGATCGCCGCCGGCGCAATTGGCGCAGTGCGCGAGGTTCACGTTTGGTCCAACCGTCCGCTCTGGCCGCAAGGGATGCAACGCCCGCCCGGCGAGGACGCGGTGCCGGCGAGCTTTGATTGGAAGCTGTGGCTCGGCCCCGCGCCGCTGCGGCCTTTCAAGGACAAGTGGCCCGAAGGCAGCTACGCGCTGGAGCAGGTAAAGGCCGCCGGCAAGAAAGGCCCGAACAGCAAGGGCGTCTATCACCCGTGGAATTTCCGCGGCTGGTGGGATTTCGGCACCGGCGCGCTCGGCGACATGGGCTGCCATTACTTCAACACGCCATTCCGTGCGCTGAAGCTCACGCATCCGACGCGCGTGCAGGCCAGCGCAACGAAGGTGTTCGCCGAGACCGCGCCGCTGGCGGCGATTGTCACGTATGATTTTCCCGCGCGCGGCAGCCTGCCGCCGGTGCGAGTGATCTGGTATGACGGCGGTTTGAAACCGCCCGCGCTCGCCGAGTTCGAAGGTCAAGGCGTGCGGGAAGTAACTCCTCAACACCGCGGTGGTGTAAAATCGTCAGTGCATCGTCAATTCGTCTCGACCGTGCCCGACGGCGGCGCTCTCTACATCGGAGACGAAGGCCGGATGCTTGGCGCGACCGTGCTGCCCGCCTCGCGAGCGGCGAAGTTCGAGAGCATGCCGAAGACACTGCCGCGCCGCGGCGGGACGTGGGTGGAGTGGTTCGAAGCCTGCAAAGGCGGCGAACCGGCTGGCTGTAACTTCGACTGGGCCGGCCCGCTCACCGAAGCTGTGCTGCTCGGTAATATCGCCATCCGCGCCGGCAAACCGCTGGAGTGGGACGCCGCGCGCGCGAAGTTCACCAACGACGAGACCGCCAATGCTCTCGTAAGCGAGCCGTATCAGAACGGCTGGTCACTGGATGCCGTCTAACGCAAAGCTCTGAGCCACGAACCAGAATGAACCATAGCTGTTCAACTGCTGCCCCCCATTACCATGAACCTGTTGGTGGAGCGGCGAAGGCAAAGCGGCAGAGGACTGCCGCACTCCAAGACGCTGCCGCGTTGGAGACAGCCCCTCTCCCATTGGCGCGAGCCTCTTGGACTGCGGCAGTCCTCTGCCGCTTTCGGGTCGCCAAATCACGACGAGACTTCCTGAGAAGCGCAGGTGCAGCACTCGGCCTTCCTTTCATCATCCCCTCCTCCGCGTTCGGCCTGAACGGGACCGTAGCGCCCAGCGAGCGCATCACGATGGGCTTCATCGGCGTCGGCGGCCAAGGTGGTGGCCATCTGCTCGGCGGCGCTTGGACCTACATCCCCGGCGGCTACAGCGCGCGGCCCGACGTGCAAGTGCTCGCCGTGTGCGACATCCGCCGCGAACGCCGCGAGCGTGCAACCCAGCGCGTAAACGACAACTACGCGCAGACGCCCGGCCGCGGAGGCAAACCCTGCGAGGCGTATGTGGATTTCCGACAGGTGCTGGCTCGGAGTGACATTGACGCCGTGCTCATTGCCACGCCGGCGCATTGGCACGCCATCATGGCGATCATGGCCGCAGAGGCGGGCAAAGACGTCTACTGCGAGAAGCCCACGGCCTGCACCGTTCACGAAGCGCAGGCGGTCGCCACAGCGGTGCAACGCTACGGTCGCGTCTACCAAGCCGGCACCCAACAGCGCAGCGAATACGGGGGCAAGTTCCGTCGCGCGTGCGAGTTTGTCCGCAGCGGTCGCATCGGCCGCCTCAAGGAGATTTACGCCTACCGCGACGGCGGCGCGATCAAATGGCCCACGCGGTTTGGACCCGGCCGCCCCGTGCCGGACGATCTCGATTGGGACCTCTACCTCGGTCCTGCGCCGTGGCTTCCCTACGACGGCAACACCGGTTCGCATCGCTTCGACATCGGCGAACTCAACTGGGGTCAGCACCACTACGACATCGTGCAGTGGGCCGCCGGTGCAGACGAAACCGGGCCGCTGGAGTTGTTTATGGACGAAGGCCGCACCGCCTATCGCTATGCCAGCGGCGTGACAGTGTTTGGCAAACCGTATCCCGGCGAAAAGGTCGGCGGCAACGGCGGCGCGTGCTTCGTCGGCACCAACGGTCGCATCGCCGTGGATCGCGACAATCTCATTTCCGACCCGCCCGATATTGTGCGCGAGCCGCTCCGGCCTGACGAGACTCATCTCTACCGTAGCGACAGCCACTCCGGCAACTTCCTGCAATGCGTCCGCACCCGCCAGCGCACCATCTGTCACGAAGGCATCGCTCATCGTTCCGCGAGCGCGTTGCTGCTCGGCGGCATCGAGAAACAATTGCAGCGCCCATTGAAATGGAACCCGAAGCGGGAACAGTTTGTCGGTGACGACGAAGCCAACCGCATGCTCTCCATCGCCCAGCGTCCGCCGTGGCACATCTGAGGAAACGATGAAACGATTCCTCATCATCGCTGCCACTCTCGCCACCTTCCAGTCGCCACTGCGCGCCGCCGACGCAACCGAGGAAGAGCAGATTGCCATTCTGCAATCAGCCGCCTTGCCGCAACAGAAAGACGCGGCGTGCGCGCAACTCAAACGCATCGGCACTGCGCGCTCCGTGCCCGCGCTGGCCCTTCTGCTCGTTGACGAACAGCTTTCGCACTCCGCCCGCTACGCGCTAGAATCCATGCCACTGCCGGAAGCAGGTGCTGCATTGGTCGGCGCGTTGGACAAGACCACCGGCCTCACCAAAACCGGCGTCATCATCTCCCTCGGCAACCGGCGCGAAACTACGGCGCTCCCGGCTCTCGTGAAACTGCTTTCAGATTCCGATTCCGCCTGCGCCTCCGCGGCAGCTTTGTCCTTGGGAAAGATTGGCGGTCCGCAAGCAGTTCAGGTGCTGACCGCCACTCGCTCTAGCGCACCAACCGAGGTTCAGCCCGCTCTCACCGACGCCCTGCTCCGCTGCGCCGAGCAAATGCTGACCAAGCACAAGAAGACGACTGCTTCGGCGATCTACCGGCAGTTCCTCGATTCGAAAGAGCCGCGCTTCCGGACGGCGGCTTGGCGCGGACTGATTCTGTCCGCCGACAAGGATGCAGCATCGCTTGCTCGAAAGGCGCTATCCACAGACGACCGCGCCGTCCAGTTCACCGCCCTGCAATTGGTCGCTGAGATTCCCGGCAAAGCTGCGACCAAGACCTTCGCCGAAGCTCTGCCATCCCTCTCGCCAGCCACTCAGGTTGCGATGATCGCAGCTTTGGAACGCCGAGGAGATGCAGCCGCTATTCCTGCGCTTATCTCGATGACAATAGCCCCGTCGGAAGCCGTCCGCATTGCCGCTCTGCACGCGCTGGCGGTGCTCGCCGACGACTCGGTCGTTCCGACGCTGGCGGAAGCCGCTGCCAAAACAAGAGGCGCTGTGCAGGACTCGGCGCGAGACGCTCTCGACCGCCTTCGCGGCAAGACCATCGCCGGCACGATGCTGGCGCATCTGGCAGCAGCGACACCGGAAGTTCAGACAGAATTGATCCTCTCGCTGGGCCGGCGACGCGAAACCTCCGCCGTCCCCACGTTGCTGAAACTCGCCGCATCTTCCGGCGAATCGCAGCGCGCGGCTTCGCTTCAATCGCTCGCGCTCACGGCGGACGTAGGTGCTGTGAGCGAGTTGGTCCGACTTCTGACAAACGCCGACACTGACGCCGCGCGCGACGCCGTTGAGAAAGCCCTCATCAGCATTTGCACCCGCAGCAAACAGAGGGAAGGCTGCGCCGCGCCTGTGTTGAAAGCTGCCAAGACAGCCCCGATTCCCGCGCGCTGTGCGTTGCTCCGCATCCTCGGCCACATCGCCGGCAGCGAATCGCTTCAGGAACTTCGCGCGGCCACTCGTGACAAGGAACCCGCCATTCAGGACGCAGCCGTCCGCTCGCTCGCCGGCGCGGGCAGGCCCGACGCCCTGCCCGACCTGCTTGCGCTGGCGAAAGACGCGCCTACCCCGCCCCACCGCGTCCTCGCCCTTCGCGGCTACTGGCATGCAACGTCTCTCTCCGACAAACGCCCACCCGCCGAGCGTTTGAAGATGTGCGAAGCAGGTTTCGCCGCGTCGCAACGGCCCGAAGAAAAGAAGCTTGGCCTCATCGAACTGGCAAAAATTCTCGACCCTGACGCCATCAAGCTCGCCGAGTCATTTCTTGCCAATAACGCCGTCCGGGCTGAAGCCGGTTTGGCTATCGTCCAAATCGCAAGCACCATCGCCGGCTCTAATCGCGCTGCTGCCAAGTCCGCGCTGACCAAGCTCCTCGCCACTTCTTCCGACGGCACCGTGCGCGAGGCTGCCGAAGCGGCGCTGAACCAGATAGAACCCGCCTCCGGCTATATCACCGCATGGCAAGTAGCCGGGCCTTACACCGAGGCTGGCAAAAACTACCGCACGCTGTTCGACATTCCTTTCCCACCAGAGGAACCTAACACCAAGCAGGTAAAATGGCGTGCGCTGCCATCGGGCACTAGCGCGGACAAGCCGTGGCTGCTCGAACTGCTCAAGTTCCTCGGCGGCGAACAATGTGTCGCCTACGTTCGCACCAATGTTTATTCCGACAAGCAACAACCCGCCCGTCTCGACATCGGCTCCGATGATGGCGTGAAGGCCTGGCTGAACGGAGCATTGGTCCACGCCAACAACACCGCCCGTCCCATCACACCGGGATCGGACAAAGCCACCATTACACTCAAGCATGGCTGGAACACGCTCCTGCTGAAGATCACGCAGAACAACATGGGCTGGGAATTCTGCGCCCGTATCGTCAACCCCGACGGCACTCCGCTGATTGGCCTCCGCGCTGAGACCTCCCCTGCCCCATGACCACACCACCCCCACGCTTATGAAGAAAGACTGGCCTCTCCACCGCATCGCGCCGTTCGTCCGCTGGACGGGCGAGGTCCGCGTGCCGACGGGCTACTTCCGAAAGCGGCGCTACATCTTCGATCAGATATTCGTTTATGTGCTCAGCGGTTGGGGCGAGTTTCAGATTCGTGGCAAATGGGTCCGCATCGGCGCCGGAGACTTGCTGCTCATCCCCGCCGGCACGCCAACGATGCTTCGCACCGGCGACCGCGAGCCGATGTGGTTCCGGTTCATCCGCTTCGACTACGATTTCGCCGGCGACTACGAAGTGCGGCCGATGGATTCGCTCACGCCAAAAGCCCGGCGCTACGCCTGGCGCACGCCCGCAGCGCCGGCGGAGTTGAAATTGCCCCGCAAGATCAATGTAACCGACGATCCCCGCGTGACGCTGCTCTTCGACCGTGTGATTCACGAGACCGAAACGAAAGCGCCCGGCTACGAATTGATGGTGCGCGCCGGTCTGATGGAGTTGCTCGCCATCGTCCATCGGCGCAGTCGCGGCTGGAAGGAACAACCCGGTTCGCAACAGGTCCATCCGGAACCGGTGCGTCGCGCGTTGGCGTTCATGGAAACCAACGCCGCCAAGCCGCTGACGCTCGCCGAGATCGCGCGTGAAGCGCACTTGAGCAAACAACATTTCTGCCGCGTCTTTCACCGCGCCGTCGGTGTTTCGCCGCTGCGGTTCCTGGTGCGGTTGCGCCTGCGCGTCGCCAAAGGCGTGCTCTGGCACGAAGGCTCCACCGTCAAGGAGGCCGCCATCGCCGCCGGATTCGAGGACCAGCATCATTTCACGCGCGTCTTCCACAAGCTCGAAGGCATCACCCCGACCGACTTCCGCCGCGCCGTGCTCAGCATGGACGGCGCGGCCCAGATTCGCCTCGCCCAAGCCGACTCGCTCCAAGTGCGAGGGCCGTTTTTCACCATTGCGCCGCGATCACCATGAAAACCATCACCGTCGCTAGCACTTTCTCCAGCCTGCTGCTCGCCGCACAGGTTCTTGCCGCTGAACAGACATCAAGACCGATTCTCGTCGAGGCTGAAGGTTTCACCGATCGTGGCGGCTGGACCGTTGACCAGCAGGCCATGGATGTGATGGGTTCGCCCTACCTGCTCGCGCACGGACTCGGCACACCAGTCGCCGATGCGGTAATGAAGATAAAGGTCGCCGTCAGCGGCGAGTATCGCGTCTGGGTCCGCACACGCGATTGGGTCGCGTCGTGGAAGGCGCCGGGTGCTCCGGGGAAGTTCCAACTGCTCGTGAACGGCAAGCTACTGAAAACAACGTTCGGCACCGAAGGCGCGGCGTGGCATTGGCAGGACGGCGGCAGCGTGGCATTGGCAGCCGGCAAAGTGACGCTGACTCTGCACGATCTCACGGGCTTTGACGGCCGCTGCGACGCGATTGTCTTTTCATGCGATGAGAACTTCCGTCCGCCGAATACGAACCCAGCGATGGCGGAGTTTCGCCGCAAGACACTCGGATTGCCGGACGAGCCGAAGGACGCGGGCGAGTTCGACTTGGTCGTGGTCGGCGGCGGCATGGCGGGCTGTTGCACCGCTGTCAGCGCGGCGCGACTCGGCTGCGAGGTGGCGCTGATTCAGGATCGCCCGGTGTTGGGCGGCAACAACAGCTCCGAGGTCCGCGTCGGCTTGTCCGGCCTGATCCATCAGCAGCCGTATCCGCGCCTCGGCGACCTCGTGGATGAGATTGGCCCGGTTGGCCACTGGCCGCTCTACGAAGCCAAGCGCGACCCGGAATCGCCACGGAGCAAACACATCCTCTCCGTCATCGAGCAGCATCCGGAGAAGAAGATCCATAACGCCGGCCCCGCCTCCAACTATGAGGACGACCGGAAGCAACGCGTCGTCGAAGGCGAGAAGAACGTGCGGCTGTTCCTGAACACCCACGTCATTCGCGCCGAGAAGCAAGGTGATCATATCGCTGCCGTGATAGGCAAGAGCATCATCTCCAGTCGCGAGACGAAGTTCCGCGGCCGTATCTTCGCTGACTGCACGGGCGACGGCACACTCGGTTTTCTCGCGGGCGCTGATTTTCGCGTCGGCCGCGAGGCGAAAAGCGAAACCGGCGAATCGCGCGCGCCGGAGAAGGCCGATCAACAAGTGATGGGCACGTCGGTGCAGTGGTATGCAGAGGAGGAGCAACAAGCCTCCCCATTCCCCGACTGCCCGTGGGCGGTGCAGTTTAACAACGAGACGTGCCAAAAGCTCACCAAGGGTGATTGGGATTGGGAGACCGGCATGAACCTCGATCAGGTCACCGAGATTGAGCGCATCCGCGACCACGCGCTGCGTGTCACATTCGGCAACTGGGCGTTCCTGAAGAACCACAGCGACATGAAGGCGAAGGTCGCCAAACATCGGCTCGCGTGGGTCGCCTGCATCGGCGGCAAACGCGAGAGCCGCCGCCTTCTCGGCGACGTGATTTTGCAGGAACAGGATGTCGTCGGACAACGCCCCTTCCCGGACGCCTGCGTGACGACCACATGGAGCATTGACCTGCACTATCCGCACCCGGAGAACACGCGACTCTTCCCGGGCGAGGAGTTTCGCTCCATCGCGCGACACACGAAGATCAAACCCTACCCGATTCCGTTCCGCTGCCTCTACAGCCGCAATGTGCAGAACCTCATGATGGCCGGCCGCGACATCAGTGTGACGCACGTCGCGCTCGGCACCGTCCGCGTGAAACGCACCACCGGCATGATGGGCGAAGTGCTCGGCATGGCCGCCGCGCTGTGCACACAGCACAGCACATCGCCGCGCGGCGTCTATGAACAACATCTGGAGGAACTGAAAACGATGATGACCCGCGGCGTGGGCCGACAGCAAAGCGGCGAGACTTCGTCGTTTCACTTCATCCAGCAGGCGGGCAACGCGAACACAGAAGAAGAACGGCTCGCCCTTCTAAAACAGGCGCGACAGCTTCCAAACCTCGACGCGCGGCTCAGCGACGACCTCGACAAACTGATCGCCGAGGTGGACAGCTACGCGCGCGACAAGAAGCTCGATTACTTCGCCAGGAGCTTCAAGAAGTCGCTCGACTACGATTTTGGTGTCGCGTCCGACTCGCCGTTGCAGCCGATCGTCGCTTTCTACCGTGGCCGGATGCTGACGTGGATCACGCTCGAGTCCGGCGGTTTCTGGAACAACCAGCAGCAGCGCCGCGCGTTGCTTGACAAGGCGCGACATTCCTTCGAGCAAGCCGCGAAGGCGTTCCCGCAAAACCACATCGCCGCGATGTATCTGGGCAAACCATTCCCCGCGCCGAAGCGATACGCCGCCCCCGCCAACGCGCCCGCGTGGGCCGTCCATCAACGCGAGGCCATCGAGCGGCTTGCGGACATCATCGAATGGTGGATTGACCATCGCACGCAGCCCGACGGCCAGTGTGGCGGCGGTTGGGGGGATGATTGTGAGATGTGGCGCTGGTGGGTGCCGGTGCTCATCGGTTTCGACGGGCCGAAGATCACGCAGGCCCAAACGCGTTTCTCCAAGGCTCTGCTGAGCCTGCCACACATGCAGAAAGGTTACAGCAGCATCCTGACTGACGTTGAGCACAGCGCGGAAGACCTCGCTGACACGCTCACGCCGATGATGCACCTCGACCCGGACAACCCGTCCTGGCGCGCCCACGCCCTGCGGCTGGCGGAACTGATGGAGACGCTCTGGACCGGCCGCAACGAGCGCGGTCTGTTGCAATTCAAGAGCACCTACTTCGCCGCCGACCGCGTGGACGCGAAGCCGCAGCGCGCCTGCGACACGGTCTATCACCCGCGCGCCGTGCAACCCGCCCTCCTCTACTGGCAACGCACCGGCGACGCGCGCCTGACCAAGCTCTTCAGCGCGTGGATGGACACGTGGGTGGATGCCGCCGCCCGTGCCGAGCGCGGCAAACCGACGGGCATCATCCCCACCGCGATACACTGGCCCGACGGCGGCATCGGCGGACTCGGCCCCGACTGGTGGGACCCGCAGAACCACAGCGAACACACGCTCTACAGCTTCCCAAGCGCGATGAGCCAGATGACCCACACGCTTCTTCTGACGTGGCGCATGACCGGCAATGACCGCTATCTCGCACCCATCCGTTCGATGGCCGCTGCGCGCCTGAAACATCTCCGCTCGCCCGCGAAGGAAGCTGCGGCCGGAGGCGAAGCATGGTGCGCCTCGCGCATCAGCCTCCCCAGCGTTCTGGCGAAATACAAACACCTCACCAGCAGCGCCGAGTTCGATCCGCTGCTGGCCGCCGAAGGCAACGATCTCGCGGCTTCACTGCGTCAAACTGCCGGCGCGTTGGCGATCAACTTTGATGGCTACACCAGCGAAGTGCGCTACACCGATCGCGTGCTGCGCTTCCCCACGCTCTTCGGCAAGAACGGCATGTTCGAGAAACCCATCCCCAGCTTCCAGAAGCCCGACACCGAGTTGCTCTACCGCACCGTCACAGGCGACCCCGGCGACGCGCTGTATTTCCCGCTCAACGCCGTGCGCTGGCTGACGCCGCCGCGCGACCTTGCCGCGCTCGTCACCGCCAGTGGCGCCGACCGTTTCACCGCAGAGCTCTTCCATTTCGGCAAATCGCCCCGCGCCATGTCCGCCGAGTTATATCTGCTCCGCCCCGGTGAATATAACTTCGAACTTGTCGCGCCGGGAAACGCCAAGCCGTTGACGAGCGGGAAGCTTGTGGTCAAAGGCCCGCAAACGAGAATTGGCTTCGAGTTGCCGGCCCAGACGCCCTGCCAGTTGAGCGTCCATCGCCCGGCGAGGTGATGCGGCTGCTTCGGCCGTGCAGCAGTCGTTCGTTCAAGAGAAGGGCGGGGACCGCCGCTAATCTTTCGAGGTGAGGATTTTCTTCTTCTGAGCCGATTTGATGATGTCATCGAAGTCTCCCTTTTCGATGACAGGCGTGGCTCGCTGGCTCGGCTTGTCTTCGCTCAACACCTTCTTCATGGCGGTATAGATCGGCTGCTCTTTGGCGTTGAATGTCAGCTTCCCGACCGGCGGATTCCCGCGTTTGGTTGAACCCACGAAGGCAATGCATCCGCCTTCCAACCCTTGTTCATAGATGATCTTGGAACCTTCGAAATCGTTCGGCTTGATCGTTTGATAAAGCAGCGCCTTCGCATTCCGCGCCAGATCGCTCGTCCTTCGGCTCAACTCCCTTGGTATGCCGGGATCGGTTCTTACTTTCTTAAGCTCCTCCTCGAAGAAGTAGTAGAAGCGCGATTCCTTGTTCAATCCCAGAAACTCGATCTCGAACGCCCCCGGCCTTGAACCGACGACCAAGTCCATGAATTCCTTGTTGTCCTTGAAAGGCGCCCGATATCGCCCGGACGCGATTCCTTCGTTGATTTTCTTGACTACATCCCGGCTCGTTCTGACCGTGATGCGCACATGCATGTAAACATTCCCTCCCGCCGCAGCCGGAACTTTCGCCGTTGACTCGAACTCCGCGCTGCCGAGTTCTATCACATCCCGCCCTGCTCCTCTTCCCTCCCCGTCCCGCGCCGGCCGTTCCTTTGCCGCGACCACAAGAGCGCAGCCAACGCTCATACTTAGAATGGCGGCAACGAGCTGCGCGTGTCTCAAGGGAGATGTCAGTTTCATAATGCGTCCATTGGGTCGGAGGTGTGATTCTCGCGCTGTCGGACTTGATGATACAATGACGCGCGTTTTCCGCAATCCGGAAAACATCCAAGCACAACAACGACGTCAATCATTCGCCCAACCATGCGACACCCAACGCACACCTGCACACCGCTAACCGCATCCACTACGACGCGATTCTTGTCCATTTACGGCGAGCCGAGAGCCAGCGCATAATGCGGGCATGAATTGCAGACTTGATGTGATTGCGCTGCTTGCCTTGGCTTTCCTTGCGTTTGGGAGCGCGGATGACAAAGCAGTAGAGGCGCGGCGGCAGGTGGCCATCCTCAAGGACTCGGCGGTGGGAATTGACACGGCGACGGCGGATGCTATCGCGGAGGCGCTGCGGCGAGAGAAGTTCGAGGTCGAGTTTCTAACGGCGGAGGCAGTGTGCGATGCGACAACTCTTTCGCCAGCGAGGCATTTCCTCTACGTCATTCCGAACGCGACGGCTTATCCCGCAACGGGAGCCGATGCGCTGGCACGCTATCTCGGCGGCAGAGGCAGCTTGATGGTCCTCGGCACGCCACCGTTCGAGAAGCCCATATGGAAACACGAAGGCCGCTGGGTGGACGGCGCGTTCGTCCGCGACACGATGAAGAACCAGAAGCCGACCCGGCTGCTCTACGATTTCGACAAGGAAGCGCCGGGCAAAGCCGCCGATTGGGCACAAAGCGGCGCCTACCGAAAACACACCGCCGCCGAAATCGTGCCGGGCGGCGTGGAAGGATCGTCGGACTGCCTGAAGATCACCTTTGATTACGAGAGCGGCTCCCCGACCGGCATGGGCGCGAGCATGAGTCCCCAAGCCAACACGGCATCCGGTGGTTTGTTGTGCTTCTGGGTCAAGGGCGACGGGCAGACGGCCCGACTGGCCGTGCGGTTGATTGAGGAGACCGAACCGCTCCAGCGGGGTATCGCCGTCATTTCGATCAACAGGAACTGGACCTATCATGTGCTCCGCGCGGAGGATTTCTGCGTCCGGGGCCACGCCGATCCGTTCAAGGCGCGGCGGCTCTCGTTTGAGTTGGTGGACCGCACTATCACCCCCTACGTGGCCGACGGCAAACACACAGTTTGGGTGGACCAGATCGGCATCGCGCCGCAGCCGTTCTCCAAGCTTGGCGACATATCCCGCAATCCGTTCCCGCTCATCGAGACCGTGTCGCCCGGTTACAAACACTATCCCCTGACAAACATCGGCTCGCTGAAGGCTGTCGGCGACGAGACGATACAGCTGCCCGCTGTAGCGACAGCGGCATCGTGCTACGCGCGCCCTGAAGGAAAAGGTTTCGAGCGCGGCTACAAGTGGCGATGGATTCCGATGGTGCGCGCCTACGACAAGGATGGCGTCGAGCGCGGCACGGCCGCGTGGATGCTGCTGCACCAGGCACCGTTGTCGGAAGGGCCGGCGTTTGCGGATGCCGTGCGGCGTCTGGTCGGCGCGAACATCCCGAGCCAGCCCGTCCCGGCGGAAGGCTCGGTGTGCGCTGTCTGCACCATCGGTGATCCCGCTGCGTTGAAGGAGATGGCTCGCACGGGTTTCTTCGGCGACATGGCGCGGCGGATTTCTGATGGCGTGTTCCTCTCACACGCCGGCTCGGAGCAGTTCTCCTACTGGCCGGGCGAGAAAGTCCGTCTCGGCGCGGCGGTGGTCAATCGCGGCGCGCAGCAGGCAGACGTCACCGTTCGCATCCGCGTTTGCGCGGCCGGCGACAAGAATCCGGTGTTCCAGAGGGAATCGAAGCTGACAATCAAACCGCGTCGCTCGGCGAGAGCGACGGCGTCATTTCTGTGGACACCGAAGAACTTCGACAGCCAGAGCTACGTCGTGACGACGGAACTGTTGCGCGGCGGAAAGGTGATTGATGTCATCTCGCACGAGATCGGCGTGCTCTCGCCGGAGAAGGCCCCGCGCGACGCGTTCGTGACGGCGCGCGACGGCGACTTCTGGCTCGAAGGCCGGAAGTGGTATCCGGTCGGTGTCAATTACTGGCCGCGCTACGCCATCGCGTTGGAACAGGAGGATTACGTGTTCCACTGGCTCACGCCCGGCTTCTACAATCCCGAAGAGGTCGAGCGCGATTTGCGGCAGTTGGAGTCGCTCGGCGCCAACTTCGTCGCCATCCGCGTCCATCACCAGAACGACCGCCGCACGGTGCTCGATTTCCTCCGCCGCTGCCGCAACCACGGCATCCGCGTGTTCATCTTCGTCTCCTCGCACGTCATCACCGACGACCCGCATTATTTCCAGGGCCTGATGATGCCGCATCATTTCCAAGAGAAGGACGTGGCGGAGTTCATCCGCGCGACGCGGCTCGCGGAGAACCCGACGCTGATGGGCTGGGACCTCATTTGGGAACCGGCGGGCTGGCTCTTCGGCGGCAAGTATAGCGGTTTCGGATGGACCGAGACCGCTCCCTATCGTCAGCGGTGGGACGCCGACTGGGCACGCTGGATTGATGAGCGTTACGGCAGCCTCGCCCACGCCGAAACCGACTGGGGCGTGCCCGCGCCGCGGCTGGACGGGCGCGTCACTTCGCCGACGAACGAGCAGCTCAAGGAAGATGGCCCGTCGCGTGTTATGGTCGCCGCCTACCGCCGCTTCATGGACAACCTGATGAGCCGGAAATGGAACGACGTGACGCGCACGTTGCGCCGGCTCGACCCGAACCACCTCGTCAGCTTCCGCCAGGGCAACCTGCCGCCTTGGGACTTCACGCTCACCGCGACACCGAAACACGCGGATTTCTTCGCGATGGAAGGCTACGGCTTCACGCCGACCGCGAAGGGAACCAACGCAGCGGGCTTCATCAACCGCTACATCCATTTTGCGACGAAGGGAAAGCCCTATGTGTGGATGGAGTTCGGAGCGAGCGCGTGGGACCGCGCCGCGATGCGGCCGGGCGAAAAGGAGATCGCGTATCAGGGCCAGTGCCACGAGTTGATCCACCGCGTCGCGTTCGAGACCGGCGCGAACGGCGCGGCACCGTGGTGGCTCGCGGGCGGCTATCGCATCAGCGAGAAGAGCGACTACGGCGTTCTCAACCCCGACGGCACGCTGCGGCCCAGCGGCGCGTTGCTCCAGCAATACGCCGCGCGCTTCAAAACGCCGCGCAGTTACCCGAAACCGGACACGTGGTTCACGATGGATCGCGATGCTCACAACGGCAGCCACTGGCGCATCGCTTTCAACGAAGGGGCAACCGCATTCGGGGATGCCGCCGCCCAAGGCCGCCAACTCGGCATCCGCACGCCGGCCACGGGCACAACCTCCGCCGACACGCCGTTGTTGGCCGTCGGCAACACGAAATACAATAGTCGCAACCCTCCCAAGTATCTCGACGCCGAGTTCAACTGGTTCAGAATCAAGGCCGCCGCCGGCGACTGGATTGAGGTCCGCGACGGCGCGCGCATCCGAGTGCCGCGCAACAAACCGATTCTCGCCACAGCCTCGGTGGGCAATCTGCAAGACGCGACATGGCTGACCCCCGCAAACTGCGCGCCCAAAGCCGGCGCGGTCTATCTCGCCTCGACTGGCGACTCCGCGCTGAAGCTCAAACAACCCATTACGAAGGACACCACGCGCCTTGACGACGCAGAGTTCGGCCAATCGTTCGTCGTGAGCGAAGGCATTGCCTCAGAGACCAAAGTCGAGTTGCAGATGACCGCCGAAGGCCGCGCGTGGTTCGGCGAGAAGCTGCGGTTTACGCTGGAGGTTGAATGAGACCGGGGTTGGTCAGGCCGGATGTTGCAGAACGTGGGACTCGCGATACTGGCGGGGACTGCAATGCTCGAAGGCACGGAAGACGCGGTTGAAGTGCGTCAGGCTGTTGAAACCGCATGCGAAGCAGATGTCGGTGATGGATTTGCGCGTGTCCATGAGTTGCTTCTTTGCCTCGGCGACGCGACGGGCCTGGACGAAGCGCGTGAAGCTTGTCCCGGTGGTTTGGCGGAACACATGCGAGAAGTGCGTCGGCGCCAGACAGGCGTGACGGGCCGCGTCGTTGAGACAGAGCGACGCGTCGCGGAAGCGGCTCTCCACAAACTCGCGGCCGCGCCGGACCTCGACGCGTTCCAGTTTCGCCTCCAAGTCCCGAATCCTCTGCGCGCTCTCGCAAAGCTGCCGTGCAAACAGTTCCAACAGCCGCATCACGCTGGCGAATTGCTTCCGTGGCAGATAGATGGCGTGGTCATAGGCGGCGCGCAGGTCGTGTTCGGGGACCTTCAACCATGCGAGCCGTTTCCGCAGTCGCCGAAACGCCGCCGGCGATTTTGGCTCGGCCAAAACCTGGCCGCTGAAAATGGTGGCCACATGGCGTCCGGAAGCGAAGATGGGCACAGCGATGTCCCGAAAACCCACGTGGCAAGCGTAAAGTTGCGTTGTGCCCGATTTAGCCGCGAGCGAATCATGCCGCAGGTTGCATGCGAGGCAGCGGCGTAGCCCGACGGAATTCGAGCGAATCAGCCTGCAAATCGGATTCCATTCTGTTTCAGAGATCGTGCGCCGGATGGTTCCGCTCGCCGACTTCAACGCCATCACCAAGCCGGTCAGCCGATGCAAGATCGCGGTGAACTCGGTGAACTCTGGCGAGTCCGCCATGTGATCAAAGTCAATGTCTGTGGTTCGGCCTCTGTTCATGCGCGCAAGAAACGTAAAACAAAACGAAAAGGATGTTGAGACGTTTTTTGCGCCGTGTGAGACGTTGATGCGCATGAAGACGAAGATTTGCCACCGTTACCTCCCCGGAGCCACTGCCGCTTTCCTCCTGTGCGCACTCGGAGTGATTTGCCTTGCCGCATTGTGCGCGGCCGACGCACTGGCGAAGGACACGAAAGTGGTGCTGCTGGCCGGCGTGAAGAGCCACAAGCCCGGCGAGCATGAATACGAAAAGACGTTGGACCTCTTCCGACATTGCTTGGACACAGGTTTGAACGTCCGGCGCGTGATCGTCGAACTCCACACCGGCGGCTGGCCGCAGAATGAGAAGACGCTCGACGACGCCGACACGATTGTCATTTTCAGCGATGGCGGCAGCAAGGCGAACGAACCTCCGCTCGTGACAGGCAACCACATGGCAGCGTTGGAGAAGCAAATGAAACGCGGCTGCGGCTTGGTGCTGATTCATTGGACGCTCAATCTGCCGTCGAAGATCGGCAACGAAACGTTCCTGCGATGGATTGGCGGCTTCAAAGACTACGAGAATCCGCCGCGTGCGATTGGCGAACCGTTCCGGCCCAGCGATTGGTCGAAGCAGACGGCGCATCCGATCTGTCGCGGGTTGAAACCGTTCGAGATGCCGGAGGACGAATATAAGACGCCGGAGCGTCTTCTCTCTGACAAACCGGGATTCGTGCCGATCCTGCCGTTCCCCGGCAAGCCGGGCGCGGCGTTGTGGGCGTGGGCTTGGGAGCGCGAGGATGGCGGGCGCGGGTTCGGTTACGCCGGCGGGCACAAGCACGCCATCTGGGAAATCGAGGACCTGCGCAAGGTAATGCTCAACGCCATCCTCTGGACCGCGAAGAAATCGGTGCCGAACGATGGCGTGATTTCGTCGCTGCCCGTGGCCGCCACGACGCCGCCCGAACCGGTGTTCGTGCCGATCAAGATTGACGGGCCAGTGCATAACCCCTCCATCGGGAGTTATTGGTATGGGCCATTCAACGAGTCGTGCTCGCTGGTGGATGTCAACGGCGACGGTCGGCTCGACATCACTTGTGGCGTGAACTGGTATGAAAACCCCGGTCCACGCGGCGGCAAGTGGAAGAAGCACGCTTGCTATTTTGTTGACGCGGAGAGGCGAAACTTCCTGCACGGCCATTGCCACGAATCGGCCGTGGACGTGAACCGGGACGGGTTGGTTGACGTGGTCAATTCGGGTTACCAGCCCGACGTCGCTGGCGTGCTGTGGTATGAGAATCCGGGCCGGCGCGACGGCAAGTGGAACGTGCATCGCCTTCATGCGTCTCCCTTCGTCGAAGGCGTTCTGCCGGCAGACATCAACGGCGACAGCCATCCCGATCTCGTCGTGAACCACTTCCGCAGATATGGAGGGGCGGAGGGCGAAGGCTCCGTCGCGCGCGTTGAGCCGATCGTTTGGCTGGAGTCCATCGGCAAGGAGCCGTGGTTCGTCAAGCACGTCATCGCGCCCGAGGCCGACGATCACGGCATCGGCGTGGGCGATATCAATGGCGATGGCCACCCCGATGTGGTCACCAAACACGGTTGGTATGAAGCGCCGTCAAACCCCGCCGACAGTCCGTGGCGTTTCCACAACGACTTCGAGATGTTGTTCCGCGCCTCGCTGCCGATTCTGGTGACGGATGCGAACGGCGACGGGCTGAACGACCTCATCGCCGGCAACGGCCACGGCTACGGCTTGTATTGGTTCGAGCAGCGGCTCCGCGACGGGAAGCGGACGTTCGTGCGGCACGCCATCGAGGAGCACTACGGCGAGTTCCACACGATGACGCTGGCCGACGCGAACGGCGACGGCAAACCCGACCTCGTGACGGGCAAGCGGTTGCTGGGCCACGACGGCCGCGACGAAGGCGAGTGGGACCCGCTGTTTCTGTTTTGGTATGACATTCAGGGAGGCAAGTTCGAGCGGCACGTGGTTACGTTCAACAATCTCCAGTTCTATCCGGGCCACGAGAACGCCAACGAACCGCCGCAGTTCGCGCCCAGCACCGGCATGAAGATCGTCGTCGGTGACATCAGCGGCGACGGCAAACCCGACATCGTGGTAGCCGGCCGCGGCGGATTATACGCTTTCATCAACCGCGGATTGACGCCCCGCCCGAAATCCACCAACCCCAAAGTGCCTCTCATCGGTGAGAAAAGCCCGGCCACGAAATGAACGTTCGCCTCCTACAACTACAACGGAGCCAATCATGAAACGGAACACACAAATCAGTCGCCGCTCGTTCATCAAGCAACTCAGCGTGGCAGCCGCGCCGCTCATTCTTCCGACGCGGATGTTTGGCGCCGCGTCGCCAAACGCGAAGCTCAACATCGCGGTGATCGGGACGGGGATTCGTTCGCTCTATTTGATTCAAGAAGCGCTCCGGCAGGGCGGCAACATCGTCGCACTCTGCGATGTGGACGCCGCGCAGATCACGGACACAAAAACACAACTCGCCAAGAAACTGCCGGACATCGGCGCCGCCGCGATGGCAAAGGTGAAGGTCTATGACGACTACCGCAAGTTGTTGGAGGCGGAGAAATCGTTCGACGCGGTGATGATCGCGACCGGCAGCCGCTGGCACGCGCCGCTGACGGTCGTGTTCATAAAAGCCGGCAAACATATCTACTGCGAAAAGCCGCTGGTGAACAAAGCCACCGAAGCGCGCGAACTCACGGCGCTGTCACGCGCGAGCAAGGTCGTCACCCAGACCGGCACGCAGGGCGCCAGCGCGAAGACGTTCCGCCGCACGATGGAGATCATCGAGGCTGGCCTGCTCGGACAGGTGCGCGAAGTGCATCTCTGGGCCTGCATGTTTCCGATGTATCCGCCGAGCCACAACCGCCCCGAGGGCGAAGACCCCGTGCCGGCGGGCTTCAACTGGGATTTCTGGCTCGGCCCCGCGCCGCTGCGGCCGTTCAAGAAGGGCGTCTATCATCCCGGCTCGCTCAAGTATCTGAACTGGCTCGACCTCAGCAACGGAATGCTGGCGGGCATGGGATCGCACACGTTCTCGCTGCCGGTCCGCGGGTTGAAACTCGGCGAGCCGACGCGCGTCGAGGCTGACATCACCGAGCCGATCAAGGAAACCTGCATCTCCGCCGCCAGGTTCCGGTATGAGTTCGCCGCGCGCGGCAATCTCGCGCCGGTGACGCTCTGGTGGACCGACGGCAACAAGTATCCGCCCGAACACGTGACCCAAAACCTGTGCGCGATGAGCGGCGAAGTGCCTAAACATGGCTGTTTGTTCCTCGGCGAGAAAGGCGAACTTTACGCCGACGGCTGGGGCACGCACTGCGTGATGAAGTTGAAGAGCGACAAGCACTGGCGCGGCGTGCTCGACCATGAAGCGGCCAAAGCGGTGCCGGTCACCCTGCCGCGCGTGGAGGACGACAATCACATGATCGAATGGCTCGAAGCATGCAAGGGCGGCCCGGCGACGTTCACCAACCTCGAAATCGGCGCGCATTGCTGCCAGGTGTTCCTGCCCGGCATGCTCTCGCTGAGGCTGGGCTGGCCGATTGAGTGGGACGCCGCGAACCTGAGAGTTCCCGGCGCACCCGAAGTCGATCCGTTCATTCAGAAGAACTACCGCATGAAGTGGATGCTGACATGAGGATAAACATGAAACGCAAAAGGCGGCTGTTGGCCGCGTCGGCATCGTTCGTTGTGTTTGCCACCATGCTGTGCGGCGCGACGTGGGCAGCGGAGAGTGGCAAGTCGCAAGCACGGATTCTGGTGCTCACGGGCAACGAGTATCCCGGACACAAGTGGCAGGAGACCGCGCCGTGGATCGCGAAGTTTCTGAAGGTGGATCCGCGACTGACGGTGGACCTGAACACGGATCCGGCGTTCCTGGCTTCTCCGGAAATTGCCAAATATGACGCCATCGTGTCGAACTATCTGAACTGGCAATCGCCCGATCCCGGCGAAAAAGCCCGCGAGAACCTGAAGACATTCATTGCCGGTGGCAAAGGGCTGGTGCTGGTGCACAACGCCGTTGCCGCTTTCGGCGATCAGCGGGTGATGCGCGACGGCAAGTTTGTTCGCATCGAGGAATGCGGCTGGCCGGAGGTCAGGGAGATATTCGGCCGGGCGTGGAACCCCAATCGCCTTCACGGGCACGACCCTTGCGGCCCGTTTCGGGTCGAAATCACCGGCGACAATCATCCGATCACGAAGGGGATGAAGTCGTTTGAGACGACAGATGAACTCTACACCTGCCTGTTCACCGACGGCCGGCCGGTCGAGGTGCTCGCCAAGGCCACGTCGAAGGTCGAGAAAAAGGACCATCCAATGGTCTTGGTAAACCACTATGGCCGGGGCCGCGTGTTTCTCTGCCTCCTCGGCCATGACGTGCAAGCTCTCTCTGTTGCGCCGGTGCAGGAACTCTACCGCCGCGGGACCGCCTGGGCCGCCGGACTCCCGCCGGTTTGCCCCTGACCGCTAACCGTATCCACACAGAAGCTATTCTTGTCCATTTCCACGGAAGCCGCACCGTGGCAGAATGCCAGCTGCAATGCTCCGTGAGAAAGGATATCTGGATATGCTTCAACTTTCAGGACAAGTCGCAATCGTAACGGGCGCGTCGCGCGGTTTGGGACGCGGCATTGCGCTGGTGCTCGCCGAGCAGGGCGCGGATGTGGTTGTGAACTACGTTTCGGCGGAAACGCAGGCGCAGGAGGTCATCGCACAAATCACGAAGATGGGCCGGCGCGCGTTGGCGGTGAAGGCCGACGCCAGCGCAGCCGCCGACGTGGAGCGGTTGTTTCAGGCAACGCTGGAGCATTTCGGCCGGCTCGACATCCTCGTCAACAACGCCGGCACGTCGCAGGCCAAGGACATCTTCCAAATCGAAAGCGACGACTGGGACCGCATCATTCGCACCAATCTCACGAGCTGTTTTCATTGCTCGCAGGCAGCGATGCGGATCATGGCGCGCCAGAAATCCGGCCGCATCGTCAACATCAGCTCCGTCGTCGGGCACCAAGGCGCGTTGTTTGGCCATGTGCATTACGCCGCCACCAAAAGCGGGATGCTCGGCATGACCCGCACGCTGGCCCGAACCGGCGCGCCGCTCGGCATCACCGTCAACGCCGTCGCGCCCGGTTGCATCGAGACCGAACTGTTGCACGAGACGCTCACTGACAACGGCGTCGAGGAGATGCGCGGCAAAATCCCGCTCGGCCTCGGCACGCCGCGCGACGTCGGCCTGGCGGTCGCGTTCCTCTGCGGCGAAGGCGGCCGCTACGTCACCGGCGCAACCCTCGACGTCAACGGCGGGTTGTATATGCGATGAAACTCGGCCTCGGTTTCCATCGCGACCGCATCAGCCGCGACAACTTCCGTTTCGCGCGACAGGCCGGCTGCACGCATGTCGTCGTGCATCTGGTTGAGCGTCTCCGAGAAGGTCTCCCGTCCAGCGCCGACGAGTATTGCTTCGGTCTAACGCGGGCGCGCGGCGTCGTTTGGAGTTTCGAGGAGCTGGCAGCCGTCAAGAAGCTGGCCAATGACGAGGGGCTGGAACTGGAGGCGATCGAGAACATTGATCCGTCGTTCTGGTCCGACATCCTGCTGGACGGCCCGCGCAAGCAACAACAGCTCGAATCACTAAAACGTTTGCTTCGCAGCATGGGCCGGCTGCGAATCCCGATCCTCGGCTACAACTTCAGCCTCGCCGGGGTGTGGGGACGCGTGCAGGGACCGTTTGCGCGCGGCGGAGCGATCGCGTCGGCGTTTCAGCCGAACCATCCGCTGCAAGATCAACTGTTACCGCACGGTCAGCTCAACAATATCGTCTATGACGCAGCCGCGCCGCCCGGCCCTATCGCGTCGGTGTCGCGCGAAGAACTCTGGCAGCGGCTGGCCGTTTTCCTGAAGGAACTCGTGCCGGTGGCCGAAGCTGAGGGCGTCCGGCTCGCAGCGCATCCCGACGATCCGCCGTTGCCAACGCTCCGGCAAGCACCACGGCTCCTGCATCAACCGGAACACTTCGAGCGACTGCTGAGCCTGATTCCGAGTCCGGCCAACGCGCTGGAGTTTTGCGCTGGCACGGTCCAGGAAATGGCCGGAGCCAACGTATATGAGGTAGCGGAGCGATACAGCCGCCAACGCGCCATCGCCTACGTGCATTGCCGCAACGTCGTCGGCAAGGTTCCCGACTATCGAGAGGTGTTCATTGACGAAGGCGACATCAATGTGCCGGGCTTGTTCCGCATTCTGCATCGCAACGGCTTCGACGGCGTTGTCATCCCCGACCACGCGCCGCAGATGACCTGCGCCGCATCGTGGCACGCCGGCATGGCCCACGCGCTGGGGTATCTGCAAGCAGTGTTGAAGAGTCTCTGACCGGAGTCGGGAGAGCTACTTCCCCTTGGGAATCTTCGCCTTGTTCTTCGGCCAGTTGGGATTTGGCAGCGCCTCCCAGACACGGAAGTGGCGCACGCTGCCTTCGACGCCGGCAACAAACATGATGCAGTGCTTCTCGCGGCCGATGCGTGGATGCGCGCCGGTCACGCTCTTGCTGCCGAGCGTCACCACCATCTCGTCGCCTTTGATCTCCACTACTACTGTCTGCCACTCGCCCAGCTTCACCGGCACGGCGGCGGCACCGAGCGGCACGGGCTTGGTCCGGCCCGTTGCGGGGTTGTCGTCATCGGCCTGCGCGCGCAGGCCGGTCGGACTGATGATGGCGCTCCAGACGTAATCCTTCACGTCCGTCCCGCGCACCTGCATGTAACGGTTTTCCCGGCCGTCCAGCGGCACGTCGTGCAGCCGCAACTCGCACTGGATAACCACGTCCTTGAACACGAGACCGTAGCAAGCTGTGGCGGGATGGTTGCTTTCCGTGATCTCGACGCCCTTGAAGACACCATCCACGACCTCCCACCGCCCTCCCTTGGGCGAGACATTGAACCGCCAGCCGCTGTAGCCGCTCGCGAAGCCGGGATGTTTCACCGGCGTGATGGGGTTCGCAAAATCTTCGCTGACGAGCAGCTTGCCCCGCTGCGTCATCAGTGTTTTGGGTAACTGGTCCGCCGCAACGGCACTGAATGCAAATACGGCGAGCACGGAGTGGACAATGGCTCGATGAAGTTTCATGGCGGTTGATGTGTTGATAGATGGAACCGTTGGGTTAAACGATCAAGAGTTTACTGTTGCTCAGGAAGAACAGCATCTTTTCCGCAACTTGCAGGCCCGTGATCGCCTTGAGCGCATCCGCATAGGCCGCAAGCTGACCGGCGTAGATGCTTGGGTCCGGTTTCGCGTCGGTCTTGTAGTCCACCACAACCAACCGCTCCCCTTCCCTGAACAGCAAATCAATGTAGCCTTCCATTAAGCCGTCCGGCGACTGCCAGACAACCGGCACCTCGCGATGAAACTCGTCAGCCACAAGCACGCGCTTCATCAGTTCGTGTGTCAGCGCGGCGCGGATGAACTTCTCGCCCGGCGGAAACAGTCTTACCGCCGCCTCGACGTCGTGCAGGTCGCATCGCGCTAGCGCCTCGTGAACGCCGCGGCCGATCTCCAAGCCGCCGCCCGCTGCGATCTCCGACGCGCTGTCGCGGAGAAACTGCTTCTCACCGAGTTCGTGTGGCGTCAGTTTCTTCACGCCCGCGAACAACGCCGCCTTCTCCCGCTCGCGCCCTGCGACCCATGCGGCGCGCTCCGTGAGCAGCTTCTCCAGCGCCGCGCGGTTGCGCTCATCGGGTTGGCCAAGCTCCACGCGAACGGGCCGGATCTTGGATGCATCCCGCTTGATCTCGGCAACGTTGACGCGCTCCACGTCCGTCGTCGTCTTTGGGTCGAAAGCGCTTCGCAAGACCCTCGCATACTCCCCGCGCTCGCTAAACCATGGCAACACCAGCCAGTCGCGCGCCCGCGTGCACGCCACATAAAGCAGCCGCCGCTCCTCGGCGTCGCCACGCGCCTGCTCTTCGTCCTGCGCTGCATCGAAGCCCAGCGTCTGCCATTCTTTCAGCTTCACTTCGGGCAGGCGCGTCATAGGCGACACCAGCAACCGCTCTCGCGCTCCGGCGGAGGTGCGGACCATGTCGCCCAGCACCACCGCGCCCCATTCCAAGCCTTTCGCCTTGTGAACCGTCAGGATTGAAACCGCGCCCTCCTCGTTCTTGCCGAACTCCGCCGTCGGCGATTGCCCTTCGCCCGCGCGTTCAATGGCCACATCGCGCAGATACCGCGCCAGGCCGCGCAGGCTCATGCCCTCCAACGTCTGCACCGCCCGCGCGGTGTCCACCAACTTGTAGAGGTTGGCCACGCGTTGCTCGCCCTGCGGTTGCAACAGGAACCGCTCCGGAATCTTCAGCCGCGCGTAGCATCGCTCGAGGAATGCCGCATAGCTGTAGCGGTTCCGCTCGCCGTGCAGTTCGCGCAGCAACTGGAACGCCGTGGCGATGGTGCTGTCGTCATCATTTCGACTCCTTACGTCGCCGCCTGCGTCCGCCAGATAATCCAGCGGCCGGTCCTGCACGCGTCGCCACTGCACCAGATCGTCGTCGCTGACACCGAACAGCGGCGAGCGCAGCACGCTGACCAGCTCAACCTTGTTGGCGGGGTTGTCCAAGGCCAGCAGCAGCGCGCAAACCATGCGCACCTCGGCGCGATGGTAGTAATCCTTGCCGCCTTCGACCTGGAATGGGATGTCGTGGGCCTCGAACACGCGCTCGTAGATGTCGAGCGCCGTGTAGTTGCGCAGCAACACGGCGCAGTCCGACCAAAGCGGCGCGCGGCGCTGCAGCTTGCCCGCCTCGTCCTTGAAAGTTACCTCGCGCTGCGGGTTCTTGTGCAGATGCCAGAGGAGTTGGGCAACCCCGCTCGCTTCTGCGCGCCGCAGAGCGCCGACGTTCGGCTTCTCGCCGAGTTCAGCCACCGTTTCGCTGTCCGGCTCCAGCAGCAATACACGCGGTTCCGTCGCGCGCCGGCTCGACAGTGATTGAAGCGCGACGTATTTCGGTTGGAACTTCCCGCCGCCCTCCGGCGGCTGGATCAGCCGCTCGAACACCCCGTTGACCCAATCCACCAGCGGCGACGCAGTGCGGAAACTCGTCGTGATGTGCTCTAGCCGGCCTTGCCGTTGCAGCGCGGCCTTCGCCTCCTCATACATCTCGATGTCCGCGCGCCGGAATCGGTAGATGCTCTGTTTCGGGTCGCCGACGATGAACAGCTTGCCCGGCGCGAGCTTCACTTCGCGCCACTCCGCCGCCCTCGGCTCGCGCTCAGCGAGGAAAAACACGATCTCGACCTGCACCGGATCCGTGTCCTGGAACTCGTCCACTAGCAGCCGCTCGTAACGTTGCTGGAGCGCTCCACGCACCGTCCTGTCCTTGCGCAGCAAGTCCCGCGCTTTAATCAGCAGGTCCTCGAAGTCGAGCACGCCGCGCCGCCGCTTTTCCTGCTCGTAGGCGTCAGACGCCCCGCGCAACCAGTTCAACAGTTCACACACGAACCGCTCGCCTGCTTCCGATCGCAACTCCAGCAGGCGCGTCATCAACTCGCGCGCGTCTTGGAGCTTCGTCTTCGCGCTCCAATTCTTCGCCGTCCCGACCCGGTCGAAGAAACCGCTCTTCGGCGCTTCCGGCATTCGTGCGAGTAACGCCAGTTCGCGCTGCTCGGCGTTGAGATGCGGCCATTCGGCAAGCAGCTCCGCGACTTCATTAATCCGCCCCAACATCCCGTCCTCGGGGTCCTCGCAGGACTTGCCGAGCGGGACCAGTTTTTCGGCGATGCGCACAAACTCCGCGGCCAGATCCGCAGAGGGACGGCCCGATGGTTTGAACCCGTCCCAATCCAGCCGGTCGCGCATCCGCACCAACAACTCGCCGAATTGACGCAGCATATCGAGCGACACGTCGAGATGAAGCGCGCGCCACAACACACCACCCAGCGTCGCCTCCTCGTCGGCCCCTCCCACCTGCATCTCAAACCAGTTCTTCCACGCCTGATCGAACAGCATCTCCGCCTCAAGCGCATCAGTGACACGAAACGCCGGATCCACACCCGCCTCCACCGGCCGTTCGTGAAGGATTCCGGCGCAAAAGCTGTGGATAGTGCAGCACTGCGCCATCTCCAGTTCCGCCAACACCCGTGCGTCGAGCTTCGCTCTCTCGATTTCCTCGCGCAACCGCATCTTGAGTTCGCCGGCGGCCTTTTCCGTGAACGTGATCGCCGCGATCTTGCTGAGTGACTGGCCATCACGCACGAGGTTCAGGATGCGCTCAACCATCAACGTCGTCTTGCCCGTGCCGGCCGCCGCTTCGACGAAGCAATTTTCGCCGAGCGAGTTGACGATCTGTTCGCGCGCCTTGACATCGGGCAGCGTGTCGCGCGGCTTACTCATCGTTGTCCTCCGCCGTTGCATCGAGATAGTCCGCGATGGACTCATCGCCGATCTTCATCTCCCATTGTGCCTCGACCGCAGCCCGGGTCATCGCCGTGCCGGCGGCGTCGGCACCGTCGGGCGTAACGAAGAACTTGCCGGCGAGGATACTGCGCATCAGACAACCGAGGATCTCGCGCAAGCGCGGCTCAGCGGCCGCAAGTTGCTCACGATACCAGCCGCGTTTCGCGAACTCGCCGCGCTGCGTGGCGAAAAAGTAGAGACCGCCACCGCACGGCTTGCCTGCTAATTGCTCGGTTGCCAGGATGTAAACAGGAATCTGTAGGGCACGCGCGGAGCAGAAACTGTGATTGCGATACTTGTCCGGTTTGCCCGTCTTGTAATCAAGGACGATGACCTCATCTCCCGGCCCGCGATCCACGCGGTCAATCCGGCCTGCGACGAGCAACGTCGTCTTCTCATCGAGCTTGATCTGCGCGGGAGGCGTGTCGGCAGCACGACCGAACGCCCATTCCGTTGCCACGGGGCTGTAACCGTCAGATGCGTGGGCGTATTCGAGCCGCAGCCAGCGTAACAAGTCAGCGCGGATTTTCTCCTGCGTCACGCGCCAGACGAGCGAATGACCTGTGACACCACGCCCAGCAAACTCCCCCAAAACCTTCATCGCTTCATCGTCCAGCACCACCTCGTTCTCCACACTGCGTGACGGGTCAAGCGGCAGCAGGTTCCCCATCTGGAAACGCTGGACGATGCCCCTCAGCAGTTCGTGAACAAGGCTACCGAAGTCCAGCGCGCTGATCCCCTCCGCGTCCTCCGGTTCCTCAAGTTCCTCGACGCCCAGCACCTCGCGAAGGAAGAAGCTGAAAGGGCAACGGGCGTAGGCTTCCAGCCGCGAGATCGCCCAGCGGTGCTTCGCCGGATCGAACAACCGGCGCACCGCCTCCAGCGATTCCGGCCGCTCCAAACACCCGTCGTAGCCGGTCCAAGTCCCGCCGCTCCAACGCGTGCGCTCCAACAGCAAGCCCGGCACCAATGTCGGCGACATCGCATCGAGCAGAGGCTTCATGCCGCCAGCGCCAGTGCGGCGGAGTTCATCCAGCAGCCGGTAGTCATACTCCCCGCAGTCCAACGGCAACCCTTCCGACGGCACCAACGGCGTCAGCAAGACTTTGCGGACGCGTTTATCGTCGTCCAACGCGCTGAAGTTGCGGACGCCAAGCGTTTCCAGCAACAACGCCGACGGCACGCGCGGCCGGCCCGTCGCCGGCTCAATGCGCGGGAACGTAATGACCAGCCGCTCGCTCGCCGCATCGCAGGCGAGGCGGAAGAGCATCTTCTCCTCTTGGCGGCCGCGCGCCACCTTCTCTTCGAGTCGCGGGAGCCCGTCCTCGGACGGAAGACGCTTGTTTAACTCGCGCCGCTCCTCGTCGAGTAGAATTGGGTCTTCCCGAAGTTGGCGCGGCCAGCCTTTCTCGACGAGACCCGGCACAATCACCATCGGCCAGCTCACGCCGCGCGCCGCCATGATGCCACCCACGAAAGGCCCACCCTCTTGGAAGGCTCCTTCAGACTGCCGCGCCGCCTCGAACACTTTCCGCGCGTAAAGCGCAAACTCGTCGCGGCCCACCGACGCCCGATAGTCGTCGAGCGCGTCGAGCGCGCGCAGTTGATTGAACGCCGCCTCCCGCTCCGATGATTCCGCCAACAGATCCTTCGCCGACACTAACGTCGCCGCGGTGAACTCGGACCACTTGCCCTCTTGTGGCAGCCGTGCCGCCGCGCGGGCCAGTGTCTCGACGAACGCGCCCAGTTCGCGCGCGGCCCCCAACTCGCGCTCCGCGACCGCAGCCTTCGATTCGTCCGCGTGGGATTGCTCCAACTGAAGCTGCTTGATCCGCGTGCGAACGCGATCACGCCAAACAGTCGCGCCGGCAACAACGCCGAGTTCGGCGCTGAGCCGATCCCACTCGGCAGCGTGGGAGGTTGTGGCAGGGGAGAGCGCGGCGAATTCCATGACCTTGGATCGCGCAAAGTCCTTGGCAGCGATATCGAGCAACAGCAGCAACAGACGTGGCTCGACCGCTTCGAGCGGCGCGCGACCCATTGCGAGATGTAGCGGCCAGCCGCGCGCGGTGGCGAGGTCGCGCAGCAGTGGGCCGTAAGGCTCGTCGCCGCGAGCGAGGACGGCAACTTCATGCAGCGGACGGCCGGGCTTCTCGTGGGCAAACGCCATCGCCTCGCGCAGCATCTCGCGGCACTCGCGCGCCTCACCGGGAGCGGAAACAACGGATAGCTGCGGGATGCGCGTTTTGGGCTGCGGAACGGCCGCGCGCTTCGTCTTGAGCATCCCCTCCAGCCAGTCCACAGTTGGCTTTGCGAAATCAAAAGTCTTCTCAGCGAGCCACGGCACGAAGACGGCCAGCGCACATCGCCTAGCAAGCGCGCCCACCAACTGGCGTTGGAGATGGTTGAAATCGTAGAAGCCGTAAAGACACAACTCCTTCGGCTCAAGACCCGAAACCCGGAATCCAGGACCCGAAACCTTCTTCACCGCCTCAGCGAGCCTGTCGGCATCGTCGCCAACGCTATGACCCTGCAACGCTTCTTCATAGGCGGCGTAGAGCACGTCGAGTTGAGCAATCTTTCCCTTGGACAAACCTGCCGCAGCAGCAGCGCGGCCGAGTTTGCCGGAACCGATGCCCGCCTCCTTCAGGTCGCTGAGGGTCGCCAACAGGCATTGGCGAAACCCCGCGCTCGACTTCACCGGCTGGAAGTAATCGCCTTCGTTGACCCTGGCGGCGATGACGGTTTCCGCGATCAACTCGCCGGCGAACGGCGGCAACTGCTTGCAGTCCGGCGTTACCTCCCGAATCAAGTCAGACAGCGTCAGAAAGCGGATGTTGACGTGGTCGCGCAAACTTCGCCGCAAATGAAGCCGCAGCAATGCAGTGGGCACAACAATGATGACAGGCGCGAGCGGACCGTGACGGCGTTTCGTCCCGGCGATGTGCTCGCCGAGCGCGCTCTCCAAGGCGGGAAATGGGCCAACGCGCAGTAAATGCACGCCTTGCAATTACCGCCGCCGGGCATCGGATGCAAACGCAATCTGCTTTCCAAAGAAAAGGGGAGGCCGAGAACCGACCTCCCTTTTTCGGGAATATCTACTACTTACCGCGACGGTGACTACTTCTTCACCGCTTTCCTTGGCGCAGGAACGCGGACGGCCAAGGCGCACTTCTTGTCGCCGTCTTCCTTGTAGGCAACGGTAACCTTGTCACCCACCTTGAAGTCGTCGCACTTTTTCGGTTCGGCCTTCGTGCCGAAGGCGGTCTTGTTGGTCATCGCGATCTTGACCTCGCCGTCCTTCTTGCTCTTGACGGTGATGCAGTCCGGGCTGATGGCGCAGACTTCGCCGGTGATCTGATGCGGCTTCGGTTTGTCTCCACCCTTGGCACCCTTCTCGGCGGCAGACGCGGAGACGGCCATTGCCACGGCAGCGATCAACGACAATCCAACTACAGTCCACAGTTTCTTCATTGCTAGCTCCTCCATTAGTTTTGTTGGTTACTGACACTCTACAAGGCGCGCATATAACAAAGCCCCCACCGCTATACAAGCGATAAAAACCGACAAATAGCGAGCAAGAGAACGGGGGGGGCAGCCATTGGTTTCGAGACGTCTTTGGGCCAGGTCGCCCCTCCCCCGATAGCCAACCACCTGCGGCTCTGCTCCCTTATCGGATTCTCATAGGATCTTCAGGGCCTCCTTGCCTTTCGCGGGCAAGCTGATAGGGTAAACCGTAATGGCGACGAAGGAAGATTTGGTTCCCTTGGAAGTGCGTGTGGTCCTGCCCACCAGCAGCGGCTCGGCAGTGTTTCTCAGCAACGAAGAAAAGACGTTTGTCATCTACGTGGACCAGAGCGTGGGCGCGGCCATCACCATGTTCATGCGCGGCATCCAGAAGGAACGGCCGCTGACGCACGACCTGATCGGCTCCATCTTCGCCGGCCTCGGCGTCCAACTCAGCCGGGTCGTCATCAGCGATCTGAAGAATTCCACGTTCTTTGCCCAGCTCTATCTGGTCTGCGAAAACGAGTTAGGGAAGAAGATCCTCCAGGTGGACGCGCGGCCCAGCGATGGCATCGCGCTCGCTCTGCAAGCCAAGTGTCCCATCTTCGTCGCGCGGCATGTCTTCGACGTAGTGGATGACATGTCAGAAGTGCTTCGCAAGATGAGCGAGGCCCAGGGCGAGGGCGAGGAGGAAGCCGGCGGGGAAGAAAAGTAGGAGACTGGCGCTCCCCACCAGTGGGCCGAGCTTCCAAGCTCGGGCGTCATTGCGAAAACCTCAGCGGGCGAGTTTGGAAACTCGCCCCACTTAAACGGCAGCGGCAGTTCTTCGCCGTGCCATCTGGAGCATCGCCAGCACGCCGCCAATTACCATCAATGTGGCGCCAAACGCATACGGCACCCAGCCATGCAGGTCGAAGAGCGCGCCACCCACCAGCAAGCCCGCGATGCGCGCGATGCTCTCCACACTTTGCTCGAAGCCAAGTGCGCGGCCTTGCTCCTCAGGCGGGGCTTCATGCGACACCAGCGCCAAAAGCGTCGGGCCCGTGAAGCTGTTGCCGCACGCCATCAGCAGCAGCACGCCGAGGATTCCTGCCACGGACGATGCCAGCGGCAGCAGCGCCATGCTCACGGCGAACATCGCCGCGCCTACCGCTACCAGCGGCAGTTCTCCGGCGCGTTTTACCAACAGCCGGATCATCCCGCCTTGCACAACAGCGGCAATGATGCCGACAAATCCGAACAAGAGGCCGATTTTGTTCTGACCGAGGCCCAACTCATGTTCGCAGAACAGAGCGTAAGTGCCCGTGAATAACGAGAAGGTCAGCGTCACGCAGAAGATAATCCACAAGCAAGCGCTGAGCCGCGGCTGCGAGAAGGCGCGCCGGGCGTAGGCGAAGGAAGAGAGTTCATTGGCGTCCTCGCGCGGCATCACGATCGGCGGCGCAGGCAGGAAGAAGACGGCAGCGACACAGTTGAGCAAGGCGATGCCCCCCGCGACGAAATACGGCAACGTGATATGGTAATGGCCCAGCACGCCGCCGAGCGGCGGGCCAAACACATAGCCGAGCGCGATCCCTGCGCCAAGCATGCCCATGCCGTGCGCGCGATTTTCCTTCGTGGTCACATCGGCGATATAGCTTTTCGCCGCCGAGACGCTGCCACCGGTGATGCCTGACAGAATGCGCGCCACGAACAGCCACACAAGCGACGGCGCCCAGCCGAGCATAAAGAACGACGCAGCCGCACCGGCCAGACTGGCGATGAGCACCGGGCGCCGGCCGACGCGGTCAGAGATGCGGCCAAGTATCGGCGCGCAGATGGTCTGTGCAATCAGATACGATGCGAGCACCGCGGTGCAGACAGTGGCGCTGGCGCCAAACTGTTTGACGTATAGTGGCAGCAACGGGATGACAATCCCGAAACCGAGCATGTCAATGAAGACAGTCAGAAATATGATGAGCAGCGAGCGTTTATTCATCGCGTAAAATCGGTCATGGAAAACACCGGACAGTAGCGGAGCGTTTGGGTTGACGCAAAAGGAGTTTTGTTGTCGTTCCCGCTGCGGCACCGCTGCGGCACCTAACGCTTGATTCGACAGGAGCGCCCAGTTATGGTGCACGTGTCATGTCGCGCCGCAACTCGGGCGACAATTGGCAGATCAGAGAAAGGCAGTATGCTTAGAAAACGGATCGTTATTGGAGTTTTGGTCGGGTTGTTGAGCGCGAATCTGGTTGTTGGATTCCGGGCTTATCAGCAGGCCGTGGCCGCGACGGACAACAAGGACGACGCCTACTCGCAGGCGGCGCTGGTCACTTACGTCATGGAGTTGATCCGCCAGGATTACGTGGACGGCGGGAGCCTGAGCTATCAGGACATGGCTTACGGCGCGCTGAAGGGAATGCTCGGCTCGCTCGACCCGCACAGCCAGTTCATGGACAACCGGGGTTACAAGGAGATGAAGAGCGAGACCGACGGCCAGTTCGGCGGCCTCGGCATTCAGGTGGGCCTGAAAGACGGCATCCTAACGGTCATCGCGCCGATCGAGGACACGCCGGCGTCGAGGGCGGGGTTGCTGGCAGGCGATAAGATCGTCAAGATCGAGGGCAAGTCCACGGAGAAATTCTCTGTGCAGGATGCAGTTTACAAGTTGCGCGGCGAACCGGGCACAAAGGTGACGCTCACCATCATGCGGCCGAAGTCGCGCGAGGTGAAGGAATACACGCTCACCCGCGCGATCATTCCGGTGGAAAGCGTGAAGGATCTCAACGGCCGGACCGTGAAGTCCGCCAACGGCTTCCCGTTCGTGGATGACAAGATCGGCTACGTCCGCCTGACGCAGTTCAACGAACCGACGGCAGACGAGTTGGAAGCGGCGCTCAAGAAGCTGGAGGGCAAGGGCATGGAAGGACTGGTGCTGGACCTGCGGAACAACCCCGGCGGGCTGCTGGTCGGCGCGCGCGATGTCGCCAGCAAGTTCCTGCCCAAGGGCCAACTGATCGTCTATACCGAAGGCCGGCAGAAGTCGCAGAAGCAGGAGTATTTTGCCACGGGCAAGGACCGTCATCCTAGCTTCCCGATGGTCATCCTGGTCAACGGCGGCAGCGCCAGCGCCAGCGAGATCGTCGCCGGCGCGTTGCAAGATCTCAAGCGCGCGATCGTCGTCGGCGAGCAAACGTTCGGCAAAGGCAGCGTGCAAAGCATCATCGAACTGCCCGACAAATCGGCCGTGCGGCTGACAACAGCGAAATACTACACGCCCAGCAAGCGGGTCATTCACGAGAAAGGCATCACGCCCGACATCGTTGTGGCGGTTTCCGAGGAAGACGAAATCAAGCTTGCTATCCAACGCAACCGCCCCCCCGGCGCCGAGCCGGACAAGTCGGATGCGCTGGTGCGCGACATTCAACTTGAACGCGCGGTGGACGTGCTCAAGGGCATCAAGGTCTTCACAAAACAAACCAAGAAGAGTGTTGCTGCCGCGAGCGCCAAGTAAGCGGCAACCGCCACGCAGCTCACAAGCGGACTCGTCATGAGAGATCGTCGGCTCGAGCGGCAGATTGAGGTGTTGGACGACTTCCTCGACCGCTGGCAGAGGCTCGGCCGCTACTTTCAACGCGCCGAGCGCGGACAAGCGCCCACAGAAGACCAAGAAGAGGAGTTTCTTGTGCTAAAGGGCGAAATGGCCCAGGACTACCAATTCCTCATGACCGAAACCGGCAACCAGCGGGAGCCGGGCGACCAGACCGTGGAGATTCTGGGGATGATTATGTCGTTGCGAAAGTTGAACGGATTGGGCGAGGCGGAAGTGCATGCGCTGGAAATTGCGTGGCACCACAGCTACATCGTCCTGCAAGGACTGATGGGTCGGCTGAAGGCCCGGAAACTTCAACTTGCTTCCGTCAACGCCCTTGGCTATTACATCGGCCGCGTTCTGCGGAATCCCGTGGTTATCCTGCTCTTGATGGGCGCGGTGGTTGCCGCAGTGTTGTGGTTGATGAATTTCACACAGACCGGCCCGGACAAACTGATCGAACCGCGCGGACCGCGACCGACACAAACGGAGAAAGCCACAGGCTTATGAGTGCGACTGATAAACCAAACCTGACGAAACGAGAAATCGCCTCGCGCATCAGCGACGCGACGGAACTGCAACAGCAGGACGTGGCAGTCATCGTCCAGAAGACGCTTGACACCATCGTGGACGCCCTTGCCGAGGGCCGCAACGTCGAGTTGCGCAACTTCGGCGTCTTCGAGGTGAAGTTCCGCCGGGCGCGCATCGGGCGCAACCCCAACAACCCCACCCAGACCGTCCAAATCCCGCCGCGTGCCGTGGCGAAGTTCAAGCCCGGCAAGATCATGAGCGAGCGCGTCGAGAAACTGACGAAGCCGGCGGCGTAACCCGGCGTGGTAATCCGCGACCCGTTATTCGTGATTCGGCGAACTTGTTAGTCATTCACGAATTGCGCGATGCGCATTACGAATCCCCATCCCCGAACCACCATGTCGTTCCAACCGCTACCAGGCTTCCGCGACTTTTATCCGGACGATTGCGCGCTCCGCAATTACGTCTTCGGCAAGTGGCGCGACGCCGCCCGGCGCTACGGTTTCCGCGAATACGACGGCCCGCCGCTGGAGCCGCTGGAACTCTACACGGTCAAGAGCGGTGATGAGATCGTCGGCCAGCTCTACAACTTCACCGACAAAGGCGAGCGCGCCGTCTCGCTGCGACCGGAACTGACCCCCACGTTCGCGCGGATGGTCGGCGCACGACAGCGCGACTACAAGAAGCCGATGAAGTGGTTCGCCATCCCGCAGCTTTTCCGCTACGAACGGCAACAGCGCGGCCGGCTGCGCGAGCACTTTCAACTAAACGCCGACATTGTCGGGGAGAAAGACGTCGCCGCCGATGTCGAACTCGTGGCGCTGCTGGTGGACGTGCTGCGCAGCTTCGGGCTGACGCACGAGGATTTTGTTGTGCGCGTCAGCGACCGGCGCGTCTGGGGCGGCTTCCTGCGCGGCATGGGTATCGCCGACGAGCAGCACCCGGCGGTCTTTGGCATCGTGGACAAGATCGAGCGCAGCGAGGCGACCGTTACACAGAAAAAGTTTGACGCGCTTGGCGTCCCGGTAGATGCGGCATCCGCGATTCTCAAGTTTGCCGACACGGGCATGTTTGAGAAGGAAGCGCCCGCCGAGATGGCGACGCTGCAACGGTTCTTCGACCTGATGGCTCACAAGGGCCTCGGCGATTTCCTGAAGTTCGACCCGAAGATTGTGCGTGGCCTGGCTTACTACACCGGCATCGTTTTCGAGGCGTTCGACAAGAAGGGCGAACTGCGCGCCATCGCCGGCGGCGGTCGTTACGACAATCTGCTGCAACTCGTCAGCGGCGTGGACATGCCGGCGCTCGGTTTCGGCATGGGCGACGTGGTGCTGTGCGAGCTGCTGAAGGAACGGAAGTTGTTGCCGAAACTGGAAAGCCGGCTCGACGCCTACGTAGTCATCGCGAAGGAAGAACTAAGGCCACAGGCGTTGAAACTCGTGCGCGACCTGCGTGACGCCGGACTGGCCTGCGACTATCCGCTGGTGGCGGCGAAGGTTGGCAAACAATTTGAATCCTCTTCGGCTGCCGGCGCGAAGTTCGCCGTCGTCATCGGCGACGAATGGGCGCAAGGCCAGGCGACAGTGAAGACGCTGGCGACGCGTGAGGAAACCAAGGTGGAAGTGGCGCGGCTGGCGCAGAGGTTGAAGGAGTGATGGAGTGGTGGAGTATTGGAGTGAGGGAAGGAAACTGTAACCCAACACTCCAGCACTCCGATACTCCAATACTCCAAAGCTTATGAAACGGACTCATCATTGCGGACAATTACGGCTGGCGGACGAGCGCCAGCAAGTGACGCTGACCGGCTGGGTGCAAACCCGGCGCGACCACGGCGGCATCGTGTTCATTGACCTGCGCGACCGCGAGGGGCTGACGCAGGTGGTCTTCGACCCACAATACAACCCCGCCGCCGCCGAGGGGTCGCACGCGTTGCGTTCGGAGTTCTGCATTTGCATCCGCGGCCGCGTCCGCCCGCGACCGGAAGGCACCATTAACACGAAGCTGCCGACCGGCGAGATCGAAGTCATCGCCGACCATCTCGAAGTGTTCAACGCCGCCGAGACGCCGCCATTCGAGGTCAGCGACGATACGCAGACCAGCGAAGACCTGCGCCTCCAATACCGCTACCTCGACCTGCGCCGGCCCTCGATGTTCCGCAACCTGCGCCTCCGTCACCAGGTGACGAAGGCCGTGCGCGACTACTTCGACGAACTGAGCTTCCTCGAAGTCGAGACGCCGATGCTCTTCAAGAGCACGCCGGAAGGCGCGCGCGAGTATTTAGTGGCGTCGCGGCTCTTCCCCGGCAAGTTCTACGCCCTCCCCCAGTCGCCGCAGCAGTTCAAACAATTGCTGATGGTTGCCGGCGTCGAGCGCTATTTCCAAATGGCCCGTTGCTTCCGCGACGAGGATCTGCGCGCCGACCGCCAGCCGGAGTTCACGCAGATTGATGTGGAGATGAGCTTCATTGACCGCGAGGACATCTACCGCTTGATGGAGGGCCTGATGGCGCGCGTCTGGAAGACCGCGCTCGGCCGCGACATCCCCACGCCATTCCCGCGCATGACGTTCGCCGACGCGATGAACCGCTTCGGCAGCGACAAGCCCGACACGCGGTTCGGGATGGAGATGGCGGATTTCACCGACGACTTCCGCGCCAGCGCGTTCAAGGTGTTCCGTTCCGTCATTGACGGCGGCGGCGTTGTGAAGGCGATGAACGCCAAAGGGTTCGCCTGCGCCACGCAGGGCCAGATCGAGGCGCTCACCGAGGCCGCCAAGAGCTTCGGCGCCAAGGGCCTCGCCTGGATCAAGGTCGAGGGTGGCAAGTGGAACTCGCCCATCGTGAAGTTCTTCACCGACGCCGAGAGAGCCGCGCTGGCGAGCCGGTTGGAAGTGACCGAAGGCGACCTCATCCTCTTCGCCGCCGACCAATGGACCAACGCCTGCGAAATCCTCGGCCGCATCCGCCTGCTCTGCGCCCAATACCTCCAGCAGACCGGCAAGCTCACGATCCCGGCGGACCGCTACGATTTCCTGTGGGTGGTGGATTTCCCGCTGCTCACGTTCGACAAGGAACAAAACCGATGGATGAGCAGCCATCATCCGTTCACCGCGCCCGTGGCGGAGGACGCGGCGTTGCTCGACACCGACACCCATCGCGTGCGCGGCCAGCACTACGACCTCGTCCTCAACGGCAGCGAGATCGGCGGCGGCAGCATCCGCATCCACCAGCCCGACCTCCAGCAGAAGGTGTTCGACGTCTGCGAAATCCCGCGCGACGTGGCCGAGAGCCGGTTTGGTTACTTCATCAAGGCGTTCCGTTTCGGCACGCCCCCGCACGGCGGCATCGCCCTCGGTTTCGACCGCATCATGGCGACGCTCGTCGGCAGCCCCAGCATCCGCGACGTGATCGCCTTCCCGAAGACCGCCAAGGCCACCGATCTGATGACCCAGTCCCCCGGCGACGTGACCGCGCGCCAGTTGAAAGACCTCCACATCCGCGTCGTGGGCGACGAGGCAAAGCCGCAGGCGTAACGCAGCGCGAAGGTTTCGTTGGGCTAATCTCCAGTTTATCTTCGATTTTCTGAACAGAAGGACGGTTTAGAGACCGCTCTGTCGAGTCTGATGCCGCGCTTGTCATGTGCCCGCCCGATGCATAGTATCCGGCGCATTATGGAGTTCTTCAGTTCTGCCGCCGGTCTCATTGGCAAACTCACTATTTCACTCGGCGCTCGGTCGCTGGGTGAAGAACTCAAGGACATGAGAACCCAGCGCCGCATGGCAAGGCTGGTGGAGGATGCTGTGGACCGCATCGTCGAACAGGTGGAAGAGTATTTGCGCGCGGAGAACGTGAGCGATCATCGTAAGAACATTCTCATCACCGCTCTCTGTGCAAAGCTCCAGCCGCTAGTAGACGACCCACAGCGATTCTTCGCCGGCGATCTCGACGGTTCCCTCATCTTCAAGCGATGCCACCCTAACGATGAACTGCCGCAGGAGATTCGCGATGAACAACTCGGCCAGTTTTACACCGTGCTGTTCCCGCAGATCGCACATTTCCTTGCCGGGTCGCGCATCGCCCTCGCACAATGGCAAGCTGAAGGCTTCCGCGAGGAATTCAAGCGCCTGAGTCAGATTGCGGAGGAGATTCGCTCCATGAACGCCAAAGTTGCCGATATGCCAGGGAACGTAGTAAGTGCCTTGACAGACAAGGCGGACCAGCAGGCCGAAACGCTCCTGCGCGAGTTTGCCCAGACTCTCCTCAATAGCCTTCTGCTCCGGCTCGACCTCTCGCCCCTGCGTGCGGAGCGTGCGCTCTATGGTGCTTTGGGTGACCATTTCGTAATTCCCGGTTTCCGCGAGCGTCTGGAAAATGCAAAGCCAATTGGCGATGAGCAGAGCATCCTAAATGTGCTTGCGGCGCCGGGCGCGCGTCGCATCGTGCATGGCGGTGCGGGCGTGGGGAAAACGACATGGTCACTCTGGCTTCAATCGCGCTTTCTCCGGGCAGATCCAATTCGCTTGGCGGTGGTGCTGCGCTTACGAGCAATAGTGGACATCGAGAAGCATTCCCTCCTTGACTTGCTCCAAACGCAGGCAGGTGCGCACTTACGAGATGCGCTCACGGACCAGGTGCTCAGAAAATGGCACAGCGCGGGCCGGTTGGTGGTAATCCTCGACGGCTTCGACGAAGTCCCTGAAGAACGACGCGACGCCGTGGAGAAATGGGTGAAAGACCTCGCCGTCGTGGCTATGAACACCGTTATCCTCGTCACCTCGCGCCCCATCCAGAGCGGACATCTTGAGGACTTGAAGAAGCCTTGGCAGCAGTGGGACCTGTTGCCCTTTGATGAGAAGCGAATCGTCGAATTCATCGAGCGATGGCATCGCTACCTGCCTGAGAGCGAACTATCTGCGGCAGAACGGAAAGTAGACACTGCCGCGCTGGCCCGCACCTTTTTCAAAGATCCAAGTCTTAAGCCGCTGGCAGACACGCCGCTGATGCTCGGCACGCTGCTGTTCGTCCACCACCGCGACAAGAAGCTACCCAGCGGCCGCGTGGACCTCTACGAACGTTACATTGCCGCCATGCTCGGTCTTCGCGATTCAGGACTAGGTATCCAAGCGCGCGCAACAAAGCTTTCGGATAGGGAAAAGCGCCGCGTGCTGGCCCATATAGCGTTACACTTCCACCTGCACGGGGTGAACGAGGTCAACGACGACACGATACGCGCGCTTGTCATAGAGGCGCTGACAAAGTTTAGATTTGACGAGAATGTAGAGCGGCTACTCCCCGCGCTGCGCGAGCGCACCGGCTTGTTACAAGGGCCTGGAGCTTGGTCATTCATGCACAAGACCATCGGCGAATTTCTCGTGGCGGAGTTGGTTTGCGATGGCACCACCAGCCTGTTCGATAAGCGCCGGCTCGACCGAAAGGAGCTATGGGCGCACCGCCACGAGGATGCGTGGACAGTGGTGCTGTTCTTCTGGGCTGGAAAAACGACTCAACGCGAGTTGGAGGAGTTCATCGGTGATCTGCTGGATGAGGAAGAAGACAGGGCGGCCTTACTCGCACTCTCGTTATTGCATGACCAAGGCGATCGCCTAACGCATGAGTCGCAACGTGGTTTGGCTTTGCGAATGGTTCAGAAGTGGCCGTCGCGCATGAAGAATCGCGGTGGTTCGATTGGAGTTGGCACAACGCCTTGTGTGCCGAGTTTCGCCTATAGAGAATACCAGGCACGAAACTCTGATCTGCGTGGGCTTACAAACGCTTCTTGCATAAACGCCCTGTCGAGACTCTTGAAGCGCGGGGTGTTGGTGTCGGGAGATATGAGCGTTTGCCACAAATATATTCGCGGGCCTTTGACGGTCGCCACGCTTTGGGCCATGAGTGAGAATGGTAGTTGCGTAAGTCTAGACGCGCGGCATGACCTCGGTCACCTACCACAACGTGATCGGGCACTTTATTGTTACAACACGATCGTGACAGAGAATCGAAGCTCGTTGGCAGATTGGTTGAAAGCATTTCCAGAAGGGCGCGAGTGGATTCCCTTGTTGCTGCTCAGTGCTTTTATTGAAAGCGACTTTTTTAGTTCGATTGGAAATGACACCCAAGACGCCCGACCTCGGATTGGACCATTGTGCTGGGAGTGGCGAAACGAATCGGTGGCCAAGGATTGGTTACTAGGATCAGATAACTGCAGGTTTTGGGGTAGGAGTGGCTTTGATTTAATCAAAGTAATCCGCGAATCATTGCAGAAAGATGGCGCAAGCACGTGGGGTGTCAGTGCCGAGCAGCACGCCGATTTGCTGACGTGGTGCGACCGGATGATGGCTCGGCGAGCGGAACTGAAGGCGATCGAGAAGAAGTAGTTCAGTTGTAGTGTCAGTTTCGGCTCAGTTTATTAACTGTCTAAGAATAGCCACGGGGTAGCTCCGACGGGCTTCCATGCCGGCAAAAAGGGCCTCGGAACGTCAAAAACACCATATTTTGACAAAAACAGCCCTTTTGGACGGCCGGAAGCAACCGTTTCCGCCTCTGACAAGGTAAGGTCAGGCTCCGACAAGGTAAGGTCCGCGACGGATAAAACTAAGTCCAAGGCGGATAAAACATCTTCCGAGGGGGAAAAGGTTAAGTCCGAGGCTCCAAAGGTATCTTCCAAGACGGACAATCCCTTGTGCGAGATGGACAAGCCAAAGTCCCCGCTGCCAAAGGCAAAGGCCGGGCCGGAGAATCTCGTCTTCAGGCCGGAGAACGCCTTCGGCCAGACCTCGACGCGATCAGGAGCCTTCTCATTTCTTACGCGCACTCTTGACAGGTGGCTTTCGAGCGCGGCTTGCAGTCAATGATCCGGCCGAGACGATCGAACTCGAACTCGCAGCGTTCCAGCAGCATTTGTTTCAACTGCTCCCGCCCGCGCTGCACCCGCGACTTCGCCCCGGACAGCGAGATGCCCAACTGCTTCGCCAGTTCCTTTTGCGAAAGCCCTTCAAACTCGGTGAGCACCAATGCATCACGATACGGTTCCGGCAGGCTGTAAATCATGCGGCGGAACGCAGCTTTCAGCTCCTCCACCTCGACGTCGTGCGCTGGCGGTTCGGCAGGAAGCGACTCCGGCACCTCGGTTGTTTCCTTGCGCGTGCGGTAGTGGTCAATGATGGCGTTGCGCGCCATGAGGTAGAGCCAGCCTTGGAGCTTCGCCGGGTCCTGGAGCTGGCCGAGCCGGTTCTGAATCTTGACGAACACGTCCTGTAGAATGTCTTCCGCCGTCGCTGGGTCGGCCACGCGCGCGGCGATGAACCGACCCAGCTTTACGGCGAACTCGTCCCAGATGGTTTCGATGGTCGGTGTCATGCAGCTTCCGGTTTCACGGCTTCGATGGTAGACGATGCGAAGTAATCTTCAAAGCCCCGGCCGGGAAACCATTCGCGAATCAACTCGCGGCTCTGCGGTTTTGGTTCAACCCGAATATCTTTGAATCCCACCGTCCTGAGCATCGCCTCCACGTCTTCCACGAGCGTAGCGCCCGCCGCGCAAGCCGCATAAAGCTCCACGTCTTGACGAATGTTCTCCGGCACGAGCGCCAAAGCAAGGACATCCGCAATGGCCAGCCGACCGCCGGGCTTCAACACCCGGAAGGCCTCGCGGAACACGCTCGCCTTGTCGGGCGAGAGGTTGATGACGCAATTGGAGAGGATGACGTCCACGGAGCCGTCGGCAACCGGCAGGCTTTCAATCTCGCCGAGGCGAAACTCGACATTCGTGTAACCGCCGTTCGCCTTGTTCTGCCGCGCTTTGGTGATCATTTCCGCCGTCATGTCAACACCGATGACCAAGCCTTTCGGCCCGACTGCCTTGGCGGCGAGGAAGGCGTCGAATCCCGCGCCACTGCCGAGGTCCAGCACCGTCTGCCCCGGGCGAAGCGACGCGATGGCAACCGGATTACCGCAGCCAAGGCCGAGGTTCGCCCCATCCGGAACGCTTTGAACATCATCCGCCGAATAGCCGACCGCCCTCGATACTGTCGCTGCGTCATGCGGCAGGGTTTGTTTTTCGAGGTTGGCAGAAGCTGGCCCGCAACCGCAACCGCAGCCACTGCTACGCGACGCGACGTTGCCATAATGCTCGCGCACTGATTTTCTGACCGAATCCAACTGCATTTCGTTTGGTTTCATAGTTCCTGTTTCTTTCTCTTCGTTGTGTCCGGTCCAAATGACCGGTCTCCATTTCAGTGATATAGACGAACGAATCGGAAAAAGGACGCAAGACACCTCGCTATAACCTGGAACGTGTGTGATTCCCCCCGATGCGGCGCACACTGACGGCTTCACCTCCGCCAGCGGGTGAAAGTGCGGATCGTCGCGGCGAACAAATCCGGTGAGGCGCGGCCGAGCGCGGAGGCGGAGATGGTGGTGGGGTGATTGTAGCCCACAACTCCGTCGCCGGATTGGAAAATAGCATTTCCCGCCACGGAGGGGCGGGCTACGATTGCGGTTATGAACAGTCCCACTTTGATGACCTGTCTCGGTTTGACTGCGCTGCTAAGCTTCCACTCACTCCTCGCCGCCGACAACGCTCGTGACTTGAACTGGCCGCAATGGCGCGGGCCGCTGGCCAATGGCGTCGCGCCGCACGGCAACCCGCCGGTCGAATGGAGCGAGACGCGAAACGTGCAGTGGAAGGTTGCGTTGCCGGGACGCGGCACCTCGACGCCGATTGTGTGGCAGAACCAGGTGTTCATCCTGACGGCCATTCCGACGGGAAAGAAGGTCGTGGTCAAACCAGATGCTGTTCCGCCCGGTCCCAATGCCCGCATGGTGGACCCGGCGAGCGAGGCGCAGCGGTTCACGGTGATGGCGTTGGATCGGGCGACTGGGAAAGTGCGCTGGCAGCAAACGGCGCGCGAGAAAGTGCCGCACGAAGGCTATCATCGCGATCATGGCTATGCATCGGGATCGCCGGTGACGGACGGCAAATATCTGGTGGCCTACTTTGGATCGAACGGTTTGTTTTGCTACGACCTCACCGGTCGGTTGCTCTGGCAAAAAGACCTGGGCCGCCAGTGGACGCGCTACGGCTACGGGGAAGGCACTTCGCCGGCGTTGCATGGGCATACGGTGGTGATCCTTTGGGACCATGAAGGTGAGGATTTCATCGTGGCGCTCGATGTCCGCGACGGGAAGGAACTCTGGCGGCAGAAACGCGACGAACCGACCGGCTGGAGCACGCCGCTGGTCGTTGAGCACGAGGGACACCGGCAGGTGGTGGTCAACGGCATGAACAAAGTCCGCAGCTATGACCTCTCCACGGGCGAGTTGCTCTGGCAATGCGCTGGCACGACGCTCAACGCCATCCCGTCGCCTGTGGCAGGATCGGGGTTGGTTTTCGTCACCAGCGGTTTCCACGGCAACGCGCTCTACGCCATCCGTCCGGGCGGCCGCGGCGACATCACGGGCACCTCGTCGGTCGCGTGGTTCCGCAAGAAGCACACGCCGTATGTCCCGTCGCCGTTGCTTTATGGGAACCTGCTCTACGTGCCCTCATGGAACAACGCCGTGCTTTCCATCCTCGAAGGCTCCACGGGCAACGCGCTGGTCGGAGCGCAACGCATCGAAGGCATCCAAGGCGTGTATGCGTCGCCTGTCGGCGCCAGTGACCGCGTGTATCTGGTCGGCCGTGACGGAAACGCAGCGGTTCTACGAAAATCGAACAAGCTTGAGGTCTTGGCGCGGAATCATCTGGAGGACGGCTTTGAAGCTTCGCCCGCCATTGTAGGGAAACAGATGTTTTTGCGCGGCAGACAGTTTCTCTACTGTTTGTCGGAGAGCCGATAAACCACCGAGCCGGCGCTAAACATTCCCGCCGGGGACAACGAAGTCGAATTGGCCCATCGCACGGAACTTGGCGTAGCGTTGCTCTAGCAGAGCATCAACTGGGAGCGCGATCAGTTCGCGAAGATGGGTGAGAAGCGCGGCTTTCAACGCGGTGGCGGCTTTGGCGGGGTCGCGGTGCGCGCCGCCGAGCGGTTCGGGGATGATCTCTTCCACAAGCTTGAGGCCGAGGAGGTCTTTGGCGGTGAGCTTGAGGGCCTCGGCGGCCTTGGGCGTGGCGGCGCGGTCTTTCCAAAGGATCGCGGCGCAGCCTTCGGGGGAGATGACGGAGTAGTAGGCGTTCTCCATGATGAGGACGCGGTTGGCGATGCCGATGCCGAGCGCGCCGCCACTACCGCCCTCGCCGATGACGGCGGCAACGATGGGCACGCGCAGGGCCATCATGTCGCGCAGGTTCGCGGCGATGGCCTCGGCGATATGGCGTTCCTCGGCGCCGACGCCGGGGTAAGCGCCGGGGGTGTCAATGAAGGTGACGATGGGGAGGCCGAACCGCTCAGCCATTTGCATCAGCCGGATCGCCTTCCGGTAACCTTCCGGGTGCGCGCAGCCAAAGTTGCGCATGATGTTCTCCTTGGTGTCGCGGCCCTTCTGCTGGCCAACGATGACGACGCGGACGCCGTCAATCGTGGCGAAGCCGCCGACCATGGCGCGGTCGTCGCTGAAGCGCCGGTCGCCGTGCAGCTCGATGAAATCGGTGGCGATGGCAGCGATGTAGTCGAGCATGTAGGGCCGCCGCGGATGGCGGGCAAGCTGGACGCGCTGCCAGGCGGAGAGGTGGGTGTAAATGTCCTCTTTGGTTTCCTCGACGGTTTTCTCCATCTCGGCGATCTGGTCGTGGAGGTCCACCTTTTGTTCGGTGGCCATGCGGCGCAGTTCTTCCAACTTCCGCTCCAGTTCGAGGATCGGCTTCTCGAAATCGTAGGTGATGAGTTTGTGTGCGATTGGGCGCATGGCTTACTCCGTCACTTGCACCGGCGTGCCAGCCGGCAGGATGATGTAAAGTTCCTCGACGTCTTCGTTGATCAGGCGGATGCAGCCCTGGCTGGACTGGCGGCCGATGGTCTCCGGCTCCCAGGTGCCGTGGATGCCGTAGTGCGGGATGTCGAGCGCGAGCCAGTATTTGCCGAGGACGTTCTCCTTGGAGCCGAACGGGATGGTCTGGCCGTCCTTCCACCACGGCGGGCTTGCGATGCGGTCCGTGATCTTGAACGTGCCGACGGGCGTGGTGCTGTATTGGCCGGTGCCGCAGCGGTAGAGCTTGAAGAACTTGCCGTCGTCGGTGACGAGGAGGGTGTTCTGCGTCTTACTGACGGCGACGGCGAACTTCGTCGGCGTTACGCGGAGCCGCTGCGCCGGCTGGATGATGGTTTCGCGCAAGCCGTTGACCTTCTGGATGACCTCGATGGTGGTGTTGTGCATCTTCGCGATGCGGCCGAGGCTGTCGCCGGGTTGCACGACGTAGTCCACCTTCTCCGGTGCGGGTGCGGGCGTCAGCAACAACTGCATGTTCACGTCGCCAAGGGCTTTCTGGATCTCCACAACGAGTTGGGTGTCGTCGGCCTTCGTCAGCAACTCGCGCAGCGTATCGCGCGCCTCGGCGAGCTTCCCGCCGTCGCGTAAGGCCAGCGCCTTCTCCAGCGGCTCGCGGTTGGCCGCGGCCGGCGCGGGAGTTGCAGGCGCGGCGGGCTTAGCGGAGGCCGTGGCAGTCGGTTCCGACGACGCGGAGGGCGCGGTCTCCGCTGGCACGACGATTTGCCTGCGACCGACACTGTAGGCGACCAACGCCACAGCGGCGATCAGCACGAGCATAAGTGCGACTTTGACGCTTGATTTCATTTCGTTGTAAGCAACGCAGAGCGTAGTTTTTTCCGCCGCCGCCGGCAAGCCGGGAATTTGAGCGAACAGGAACAACGCGAAAGCGTATGACTACTTCTTTGTCTCCGGCTCGACGCTGACGCCGCTGCGCTTGAGGATGGTGCCCTCCTGATGACTGAGAGCAACGAGCGCCTTGTTGTAGTCGGCGATGGCCCGGAGTTCCGTGACGCGCGCATCGTTGAGGTCGCGCTGCATTTGCAGGACCGTGTAGGTGGTGGAGGTGCCGGCCTTGAGCTTCTCGATTTCGGCAGCGTAGGACTCCTGCCGCAATCGCGTCGTGGCTTGGCTGGAAGCGATGAGTTTGGCTTTGGCTCGAGCCTGGATGGCCGCCAGTTCCACGCCAACGATGATGTTCTGTTCGGTCTTCTTCAGCGACAACAATGCCTGTTCGACAGCAAGTTTCCAGTGGCGGTAATTGCCGCGCGCGGTGGTATTGCCGAGCGGGACGGTGATCGTCAGGCCGGCCGACCAGGTGGGAAACTCGCGGTCGTAAACGGAATCGAAGTTCCTGCTGAGTTGGGAAAAGTCCTGGTCAATGTTGCTCTGGTTGATTGCGTTGTAGCCGTAACTGGCCGCAAGGTCCACCTGCGGCAGGAGCGAGTTCTTGTAATACTTCAGATTGATGTGGTTCAGTTCCAGTTGCAGCTTGCCCTGCAAATACTCGGGCCGGTTATCGAGTCCCTGGCGGATGCTGTCGAGCGCGTCAATCGGCATGGCCACGACGCTGGGCCGGTCCACCGGCACCAGCATCACCTCGCGAATGGACAACACATCACGGCTGATGAGCTGCTTGTAGGCGATTTCGTTTTCGTCGAACTGCCGCTGCGCGTCAATAAGCTCGCCCTCGCGCTGGGAAAGTTCCGCCTCGGCCTGCACCACGTCGAGCCGCGCCATCGTGCCGACCTCCATGCGTTTGCGACTCTCTTCCAAGAATCGCTTGGCAAGGTCCACCGACAACTCCTTCACCTTGACGTTCTCGATGGCGTAGTGCAGGTCGTAGTAAGCCTGCTTCACGTTCGACACCGTTTGCATGACGAGCTGCACGAATTGCTGGTAGGAAATGTCCTGGTTCTTGCGGGCGATGCGGATCTGCGCGGTGTTCACGTCCCAGCCAAAACCTTTCATCAACGGCTGCGTCACGGTGGCTCCCATGAACATCGTCCATTGCGGCCCTGGCGATCCACTGAACAGGCTGCTTTGCTGCCGCGAGCCGTTGAAACCGAGTGTGTATTCCGTGCCGATGGGCGACAGGCCGGTGAGATTTTGTTGATACGAGTAGGTGCGGGTGTTTGCGGGAGCGATGCTGGTGAATGATGAGGAGCTGAATCCCGGCGGGCGGAGGTTTTCGCTTTCGCTGAGGCCCGTGACCCAGTTGATATCGAAGATGCCTTCCGCAGCCTGCACGTCTGCCGCGCTGATGGCGGGGTTGAGCCGCTGGATGCTGACGTCGAGGTTTTGCTGAATCGCGGACCGCACACCGTCGAGGATCGTCAGGAACCGTTTCGGGCGATTCGGGTCCGTGGTGGCAGGAAGCGTCATGGCGGCGGAATACGGCGCGGGCTTGGCCGGCTCCGCCGCCGGCAATGAGACTGCAAGCGCGAGAAGCGCGGAAAGATTGGCAGCAAAAAGGTTTCGCATTGCGAAAGACTCCAAAGTTGCGCGGAGGATAAGCAGTCCGCCAAACCGTCGCAATGCAAATCTGACATTTGCCAACGCGCGGCGGTGGTGGCGTTGACTAAATTCCGGCATCGGGAAACCGTTCGCGGATGGTCTTGCGCAAACGGTCGGCATTTTCCGGGCGCATCCGATCGCGCGCGATGAGCCGCTCGGCGCCGTCGAGCAGGGACAGCCAATCCTCCAGCGGCGGCTGCGGGGTGAACTGCCATTCATCATAGCGCCCGCCGCGTGTGTAGAAGTTCCAGATGTCTCCGACGTGGTGGGCATAGACCTCCACCCTCTCGCCGTCAGGCGTGCGCCGTTTCCAACTGATGTCGTTCTTGGGCATAAGACTGGTCGCGTCGCGCGCAACCGCGGCAAGTTGTGACATGTATCCGGATGTTTCACAAGACGGATGCGGTGTGAATCTGCGGCAACTTGGCCGAACTTTGTATTGATGCGCCCAGACGCCCGCCTATAATCCGACGTGAAGAACGCCGAGAGCAGAGGCGAACCAATTGGAAATTCACGATGAATCCAAATCGCAGTGGTGAAGACAACAGACATATTGATATCTCCCGCCGGGAGTTCCTCCGACTCGGAACTGTGGGCGCAGCGGGCCTTGGGTTTTCCCATCGCGCACAGCTTGCCAGTGCGGTTGGCGGCGGACGTTGTGAGTCTGTGATCTTCCTATGGATGCAGGGCGGGGTTTCGCACCTCGACACATTTGATCCGAAACCGGACGCGCCCGCCGAAATCCGCGGCCCGTTCAGGGCGATCGGCACGAATGTTCCCGGCATTCAGCTCTGTGAGCACCTGCCACGCATGGCGCGCATCAGTGACAAGATTGCCTTCATCCGTTCGATGCACCACGCCGAAGGGTCGCACGAGCACGGCATGAGCTACATGCTCAGCGGCTGCAAGCCACTGCCGGGCATCAGCCATCCGGGCATCGGCGCAGTCGTATCGAGGACGCTTGCCCCCTGCGGCGTTGCACCGTGCTGCATCAGCGTGTCTGGCGACGGCCTTTTCCAGCGCGGTTCGTGCGCCGCGTTCAACTTGCACGCGGAACCGGCGAGAATCTCGGAGACCTACGGCAATACTGCTCTCGGTCGCAAATGTTTGGCCGCGCGGCGGCTCGTGGAGGCAGGTGCGCGCTTCGTTACAGTGGAGGAGAACGGATGGGACCATCACTTTCGCGCGTTCAACTCGCTCGCGAATCGCCTGCCGCAGTTTGATCAGGCCGTCAGCGCACTGATCGTTGACCTTGCCAGCCGCGGCTTGCTGGACAAAACGATGGTTGTTTTCGCAACCGAATTCGGCCGTTCGCCGCGTATAAACAACGAAGCTGGTCGCGAGCACCATGCTGGCGTCTTCTCCACGTTCCTTGCCGGCGGCGGCATCTGCGGCGGCCAAGTCGTCGGTGCGTCCGACGCCCGTGGCGAATCAGCGGTTGACAGCCCCATCACACCTGAAGATCTGGTTCGCACGGTGTATCACCAAATTGGTGTGGACGCGGATAAGAAATACGCCCAAGCCTCGTTTGGTTGGCCGCTGAGCATCCTCAACGGTGGGCGGGTGATCAGCGAAGTGGCGTATGGCTTGCGTGGAAACGCTCAAGGTTATGCGTGAAAGCGCGCATTGGCCGGCACGAAGGCATTAACCATCCACTTTCATATGGCAGCACAACCTGTTCTAATTGTGTCGTGTTGTGAATTTGTCTGTTGCGCTTGGCACAGGTTATGCACACAGTTGCAGGCGATGCTTACGCTCCGAAGATGACGAACCAGATGGTATTTGCATGAACAGTCTCTGGAAGGTCTTTACAACAACGATTGGCAAGAAGGCAGTGATGGCCGCCACGGGCGGCGTGCTGCTCATGTTTGTTGTCATGCACATGACGGGCAACATGCAGATGTTTCTGGGATGGGGAGACATCAACCACTACGCAGACTTTCTCAAGTCACACCGGGAGGCACTCTGGCCGTTCCGAACAATCTTGGCGGTGTGCCTGATATTGCATGTGGCCACGGGCGTATTTCTGACCATAGGCAACCGTCGGCGGCGTGAGACACCCTACGATGTGAAGAAACTGGTGGGCGCCAGCCTTGCCTCGCGTATGATGTTGACCAGCGGTTTGATCGTGTTGTGCTTCATCGTTTATCATCTGCTGCATTTCACGATGGGCGTGACGAACCCTGAGTATTTGACCTTCCAAGACAGCCACGGCCGCGCGGATGTGTATAAGATGATCATGACGGCCTTCTCCGGTTTGGCCACCGCGGGTTTTTACGTGTTGGGGGTCGGCACATTGGGTTTCCACCTCAGCCACGGCGTGCGGGCAATGGTGGAATCGCTCGGTTTGCGAATGGAGACATGGGCCAGCCGCATTGACAAGACTTCGACCGTAGTGGCATGCCTGCTGTTTTTGGGGTTTGTCTCCGTTCCGTTGGCCGTGCTGATGGGAGTGCTGAAGTAACATGAAACTCAACGCTAACATCCCGTCCGGCCCGCTGGCCCAGAAGTGGACCAATCACAAGCACGAGATCCGTCTCGTCAACCCGTCCAACAAACGGAAATACGAAATCATCGTTGTGGGCACCGGGCTGTCCGGCGCGTCCGCGGCGGCCTCGCTGGCGGAACTGGGCTACAACATCAAATCGTTCTGTATTCAGGACAGCGCCCGGCGGGCGCACAGCGTCGCGGCGCAGGGCGGCATCAACGCCGCCAAGAACTACCGCAACGACGGCGACAACGTCTATCGGTTGTTCTACGACACCCTGAAAGGCGGCGACTTCCGCGCGCGCGAGGCAAACGTCTATCGCTTGGCGGAAGTCAGCGTGAACGTCATTGACCAAGCGGTGGCGCAGGGCGTGCCGTTTGCCCGCGAATACAGCGGCTATCTCGCGACGCGCTCCTTCGGCGGTGCGCAGGTGTCGCGGACCTTCTATGCCCGCGGCCAGACGGGTCAACAACTGCTGCTCGGTGCGTATCAGGCTCTCTCACATCAAATCAGCCTGGGCGCGGTCAAGATGTTTCCGCGCCAAGAGATGCTGGAACTGATCGTCGTCAACGGCCACGCCAAGGGCATTGTCGTGCGCGACCTTATCAGCGGGAAGATTTCCTCTGTCATGGCCGACGCGGTGGTGCTCGCCTCAGGCGGTTACACGAACGTCTTCTGCCTCTGCACCTCCGGCGGCGCGTCGAACGCCACGGCCGCTTGGCGCGCGCACCGCAAGGGCGCGTTGTTTGCCAATCCCTGCTTCACGCAGATTCATCCGACGTGCATCCCGGTATCAGGCGATTACCAGAGCAAGTTGACGCTGATGTCGGAGTCGCTGCGAAACGACGGCCGCGTTTGGGTGCCGAAAACCGCCAACGACAAACGTCCGCCGCAGGACATTCCCGACAGCGAGCGCGACTACTATTTGGAGCGCACCTACCCGGCCTACGGCAACCTCGTTCCCCGCGACATCGCGAGCCGCGCCGCCAAGCGTGTTTGCGACGAAGGCCGTGGCGTGGGCACAACCGGTTTGGGTGTCTATCTGGATTTCCGCGACGCCATCGCGCGGTTCGGCGGAGAAGTGGTGAAGGAACGCTATGGCAATCTCTTCGAGATGTATCGGGAGATAACGGCTGAGGATGCCTACAAGACCCCCATGCGGATTTATCCCGCGATCCACTATGCGATGGGCGGACTGTGGGTGGACTATAATCTGATGAGCAATTTGCCCGGTCTGTTCGTGATCGGCGAGGCCAACTTCGCCGATCACGGCGCGAACCGCCTCGGCGCTAGCGCGTTGATGCAAGGCTTGTCGGACGGTTATTTCATCCTGCCTTACACCATCGGCGACTATCTGGCTCGCAATGGAGTGAAACGGCCATCGGCCGACGTGCCGGAAGCGAAACTGGCCGAGCAGGAAACCGCCCAGCGCCTCAACAAACTGCTCTCCATCCGAGGCAAGCGCACGCCGGTGGAGTTCCACAAGCAGCTTGGCAAAATCCTCTGGGAACACTGTGGCATGGCGCGTCAGGAAGCGGGGCTGAAGACAGCGATCCAGCAGATCGCCGCACTCCGCGATGAGTTCTGGCAGAATGTCATCGTTCCCGGCTCGCACCAAGACCTTAACATGGCCCTCGAACGCGCCGGGCGCGTGGCCGACTTCCTCGAACTCGGCGAGTTGATCTGCCTTGACGCACTGACACGGGCGGAATCCTGCGGTTGTCATTTCCGGACGGAGTTTCAGACGCCGGAAGGCGAATGCCTCCGTAATGACGCCGAGTATGCCTGCGTCGCGGCGTGGGAATTCGGCGGCCCCGGCAAACCGTCCCAGCTTCACAAAGAACCGCTGGTTTACGAAGAGGCGCACATGGCGCAAAGGAGCTACAAGTAATGAAAGTTACTGTTCGCGTGTGGCGCCAAAAGAACGCGCAGAACGCCGGCCGCTTCGTTGAGTATGAACTGAAGGACGTCACGTCCGACACGTCCTTCCTCGAAATGCTTGACGTGCTCAACGAGCGGCTCATCAAGAAGGGCGAAGAGCCGGTGCATTTTGACAGCGATTGCCGCGAGGGCATCTGCGGCATGTGCTCGTGCGTCATCAACGGCGAGGCCCATGGCCCGGAGTCCAAGATCACCACCTGCCAGACCTACATGCGCAGCTTCAAGGACGGCGATGTCATCACCGTCGAGCCTTTCCGCGCCAAGGCTTTCCCGCTCATCAAGGATCTCGTCGTGGATCGCAGCGCGTTTGACCGCATCATCCAGGCGGGCGGCTTCATTTCCGTGACGGCCGGCTCCGCGCCTGAAGCCAACACCGTCCCGCTGCCAAAATATCACTCCGATTTGGCGATGGACGCCGCCGCGTGCATCGGCTGCGGCGCGTGCGTCGCCGCATGCAAGAACGCCTCGGCCAATCTCTTCGTCGCCGCCAAAGTCGCCCACCTCAATCTCCTGCCGCAAGGCAAGCCTGAGAAAGACCCGCGCGTGCTCGCCATGGTCGAAGCAATGACAAAGGAAGGTTTTGGCGCATGCAGCGTCACCGGTTCCTGTGAGGCCGTCTGTCCCAAAGGCATTGCCACCAGCTTCATTTCCCGCATGAACCACGACTTCCTTACCGCAGCGCTGAAACTGCGGGTGCATAGCGCGCGGGTTTGAACCCGGAACCGGGGTTGCCACAGAACTCACGCTCCCGCCTGTCACACGTCGGCTTCCGATGCCCGTCCTGATCTTGCGCTGAGCGCCGTTCCTCGTAAGATGGGCCGCGATGACTCCGTTTGCACAAACCGCCCGCGCGCTGCCGATCTGGACGCTGCACGACCAGTTTCGCGCTGCTTGGCGCCAGCACAACCGGCTCGTCGTCATCGCGCCGACGGGTTCGGGCAAGACGACGCAGGTTTGCCAGATGCTGCTGGAGGACGGTCGCGCGGGTGGAAAACAGATCGTCGTGCTCCAACCCCGCCGGGTCGCCACCCGCAGTGTCGCCGCGCGCGTGGCGGCGGAACGTGGCGTGCGGTTGGGCAGCGAGGTCGGTTACCAGATCCGATTTGACGACCGGACCTCGCCAGAAACGCGCATCCTCTTTGTGACCGAAGGCGTTCTGCTGCGCCGGTTACAGGATGAACCAGAGTTGCCGGATGTCGGTGCGATCCTGTTTGACGAGTTTCATGAGCGAAACCTGTTCAGCGATGTCGCGCTCGGCTTGGTAAAGCAATTGCAGGCGTCGAAGCGGCCCGACCTGTTGGCGATGGTGATGTCGGCGACCTTGGACGCAGAGCCTGTGGCGAGGTATCTCGGTGACTGCCCCATTCTCCGATCCGAAGGCCGCTCGTTTCCGGTGAATGTCCGCTTTCTGAACGCGCCGGATCGCCGTCCGCCGCAGGAAGTCGCTGCGGACGAAGTCGAGCGCATCCTCGCCAGCGGCAAACCTGGGGACATTCTTGTCTTCATGCCGGGCGTCTGGGAAATCCAGCAGACCATCACCGCCATCCGCGCCAACCGATCAGGAGAGCCGCTCACGCTGTTGCCGCTTTACGGCGAACTGCCACCGGAAGACCAAGACCGCGTCTTCCAGTTGTCGTCGCACCGCAAGATCATCGTCGCCACTAACGTCGCCGAAACTTCCGTCACGATTGACGGCGTGCTCTTCGTCGTGGACAGCGGCTTGGCGCGCATCAACCGCTACGACGCGACGCTCGGCATCAGCGCGCTGCGCATCGAGCCGATCAGCCACGCCTCCGCCGACCAGCGCGCGGGCCGCGCTGGCCGCACGGCGCCCGGCGAATGCCGCCGGCTCTGGACAGCGGTTAATCACAAGGACCGGCCTAAGGTCAACACGCCGGAGATTCATCGCACGGATCTTGCGGGTATCGTGTTGTTGCTCCGCTCGCTCGGCGTGCAGGACATCGCCACGTTCGACCTCGTGGACAAGATGGACCCCGTCGCCGTCCAAGCCGCGCTCGACATGCTGGAGCGGCTCGGAGCGCTCGACATCGCGACCGGCAAAGTCACCGAAGTCGGCCGCCGGATGCTCCGCCTCCCGGTGCATCCGCGTTATGCGCGAATGCTCGTCGAGGCGTCGAACCGCGGATGTGTGCGGACCGTCGCGCTTTGGGCTGCGCTCGTTAGCGGCCGCGACATGATGGTTCGTTCCAAGGAGGAATCCGCCAAGGAGATGCTGGAGTTGTTCCAAACCAACGACAACTCCGACTTCTTTACCTTGGTGCGCGCGTTCAACTGGGCGAAGCAGCGCAACTTCAGCCTCGACGCGTGTCGCCGCGCCAGCATCCACGCGCTCACGGCCGGGAGCGTCGAGGACACCTGGGAGCAACTGCTCGACATCTGCGAGAAAAGCGGCATCCGCGGCGAAGACGGGAAGTTCACGGATGACGACCTCTTGAAGTGCGTGCTCGCTGGTTTTGTGGACCATCTCGCGCGCCGCGTAGACAAAGGCACGCTCGACTGCGTTGTGGTGGGCGGGCGCTCCGGCACGCTGGTGCGCGAAAGTGTCGTCCAGAAGTCCGACCTGCTGGTCGCTGGCGAAATCCGCCAGATCGTCACGCGCGACAAGAAGGAGCTGACGCTACTCGCCCTTGCCAGCGAGGTGAAGCTGGAGTGGCTGCGCGAGTTGTTCGCCGGCCAGCTTGTCGAGAAGACGGAGCATCTCTACGACCGCACCCAGCGCCGTGTTGCCTGCGTGCGGCTGCTACGCTACCGCGATCTAATCCTCGATCATTCGCACCAGAACTGCTCGCATCCGAAGGAAGCGGCGGCGGCACTGGCGAAGGAGTTTCTCGACGACGAGATAGAACTGCCGGAGTGGAACCACGAGCTGAAGCAATGGCTGGCGCGCGTGCGGCTCGTGGCACAGACGTTCCCCGAACTGGAACTGCCGGCTTACGACGACGCGGCGAAGATCGAATGCCTCAGCCGCGCGCTCAGCGGCACCCTGCTCTACAAGGAGGCGAAGGAGCGGCCGCTCTTGCCGGCGTTCCGCGAGCATCTGAACGCGGTGCAGCGCGATTTCGTCAACGATCTCGCGCCGCTGGCCGTGACGCTCTCCAACAACAAGCGATTCAAGCTCGTCTATTCCGACGACGCGCCGCCCGCGATCACGGTCAAGGTTCATGAGATCTTCGGCGTGAAAGAACATCCGCGTATTTGCGACGGCAAGCTGGCCGTGCTGGTCCATCTCACCGCGCCCGACGGCAAACGCCTCGAAGCGACCCAGAACCTCGAAGCCTTCTGGAAGACGGTCTATCCGCAACTCAAGCGCAACGCGCTGACGAAATACAAGGGCGTGGCGTGGTTGTGAGCAGGGAATCAGCGTTACCACTCTTCACTTCATCCCCAGAAAAACTCTGCCGCCGTCCGGCCCAAGATCCACTGCTTGTCCTCCGGCGACAGGAAATCGAGCCGGTCGCGGATGAGCGCGATGCTGGCGTCGTAGGGTTCCTTGAGCGTGTGGAACGGGCAATCGGACGCCCACATCAGCCGCCGCGCGCCGTAGGCTTCGTGGACGCGCTTGATCAGCGGCGCGAGTTCGAGATGCGGCGGCTTCTTCTCGCCAAGCGCGTAGAACGCCGACAGCTTCACCATCACGTTGCGGTGACGCGCCAGCGAGCAAAGCGCGACCACGTCCTCATCGCGAATCGGCCCTTTCGCACCGATGCGAGCCAGATGATCTATGATGATCGGCGTGTCGGGAAACTTCTCGCACATCCGCGAGAGCGCCGGCAGATGCGTCGGGTCAATCAACGGACAGATGGCGAGCCTCTCCTTCGCGCCGCAGCGGAACATCCGCTCCATCCCCTCCCCTTCCAGCCACGCCTCCGGCGTCCGTCCGGCCGCGTGAATGCGAAACCCGCGCACGTGGACGCGCGTCAGTTCCCGCATCGCGTCATCGGGCCGCGGCGCCTTCCAGTCCACGATGGCGATCCCGCAAAACGTCTCTGGCCGAGCGCGAATAGCGTCCAACATGCAACGGTTGTCGAAGCGGTAGTAGCTCATCTGAATGAGGACGATGCGGTTAACGCCGCTGGCGTTGGCGTGGCGCAGGATGTCCTCGGGCAGAAAGCGCGGCATCGCCATCTGTGCAGGCTTGTAACCATCCGCGAGCGGATACTTGCGGAAATCATCCGTCCAGACATGAACGTGAGCGTCAATGTAGTTGCTCATATCAGCGAAGCCTTTCGCTGCTGATTGTGCTGTCACGACCGCAGAATCGCAACGCTGCTGTTACGTCCCCTGCCCTCGCGTTAACCGTGTCCACTTGGACGCGATCCCTGTTCATTTACCTTGGAGCCGTCGGCACTCATGCCGTTTCGCAACAAGGCGAAGCAGGTTGCAGTCTTTGACTCCCCGAAGTAGAACTGGGTTTCCGCGAGCACTCGATTGTTCGCAAAGAATGCCGGTTTTGTCTGTCACGTTATGAGCACGCTGTCACTTCATGAGCTTTCGCCCTTTGTGCGCCTGTGCGGCGAGTTTCAACTCCCACCTGGCTTCCGGCGCAATCCATATTTCATTTACGAGCATGAGTTCATCTATGTAATCAGCGGCGAGGCCCACTACCAGATCGGCAAAATCGTTCATCGGCTTGCTGCGGGCGATCTGCTGCTCGTGCCGCCCGGAGTGCTCACAACATCATGGAACGACTCCAAGCTCCCACTGCGATTCCTGGCGGTCCACTTCGACTTTCACTTCCACGGCAATTACCAGAATCTCCCGCCGCGGTCGTCCCGGCGAACGCCCTTGGAGCTTTCGAGAATCCACAAACCGCCGCCCACCACCCCGAGATTGCTTTTGCCTCGGAAGGTGAATGTTGCGGATGAGCCGGGGGTGAAGTTGCTGTTGGAGCGGATCATTGGAGAAGTGGCCAACAAGCCGCCCGGCCATGAATTGGCCGCAAAAGCCTGCCTGCTGGAGCTTCTGGTCTTCCTCCAGCGCCGCGATTTCCGAAAGCAGCCGGTGCCGAAGCAGTCGCATCAGGCGGTCGAACTCGCCATAAAGTTTCTGGAATTCCACTACACCCGTCCGCTGCGGCTGAAGGACATCGCGACAGCCGCGCGTCTCAGTCCGATTTATCTGGAGCGATTGTTCAAGCGAGCCACCGGACGCTCGCCGATGGCTTACTTGTCGCGGCTGCGGGTTGGCCGTGCCAAACATCTGCTGGGCCGGACCGACATGACTGTCAAGGAGGTGGCCGGTGCCGTGGGTTTCGAAGCGGCCAGCTACTTCACGCGAGTATTCCAGAAACTCGAAGGACTGTCCCCGATGCGCTACCGGCGCATGACACGCGGGCTGGAAGGCGTCGAACTGGCCGTATCGCTGACGCGTTCCCCAAAGACCGGCGGCGGTCCGCACTTCACCCTCCCAACGCGAAGAAGTTGATTCCGTGCATGACAAGGTTGCTTGCGTGCATTCCCCTGCCGCGAACATCCCGCTATGTTATGGGCCATGTTTAAACGAGCGCGTGGATTTGCAGGAGCAAACGGTGCCGAGCGGCGGGCAGCCCGCATTGCAAGCGACGGCTCCGTGGCCACGCGACCGTGGGAAATCGTCACGTTACGAGTAAAATGAGAACACATCCGCCCCAACAAGGCGCGCAAGAGAACCATTCCGCTGCCGATAGCGTCGGACGCGGAGCAACCGAAGGAGAGAAACCGATGAGTCCCATCGCGTTCTTCCGGCTGGGCATTTGCTCAAGATTAGTTCTGACGCTTGCGTTTGTGGCAGGCATGGCAGCCTTTGCTTGCGCAGAAGTCCAGAATGTTAAAACAAATGAAGCAGTCGAGAAGGCGCACCGCGAACTTTGGCGGCGATTCATTGACCCCACGTGGCACACGTTCTACGACCACGCCGGCCTGGATGGCAAGGTCGTCCTGCCGACCGCGGAGGAATGCCGGACAGGCAAACCCAACGCGATGTCCTGGGACATCTCGATTACCGACGGTGCCATGTTCGGCGGGTTCTATATGGACGCGGCCCTCGACCGATGGAAGATCACGAAGCAAGCGGAGGATCGCCAGAAGGTGCGCCGCATCGCCAGCGGCTTGATGAAGCTGGCTGCCGTGGGACAGACGAAAGGCTTCATCGCCCGCGGCTTGACCGCCGATGGCAGCGCGCATTACGCGCTGAGTTCGGAGGACCAAACCCTTCCCTGGCTCTACGGCATGTGGCGCTACGTGCGCAGCGAAGCTCCCGACGAAGCCGAACGCCGACAAGTGAAGGCCAAAATCATCGAGGTCGCGGAGGCCTTGCGCGGTCATGGGTGGAAAATCCCTTGTGACCGGCCGCCGTTCGATTTTCGCGGCTCATTTGGCGGGTTCTCCTGGTGGGGCGCGCCACGTCTGCTTTTCCTTCTTAAGATGACGGCCGACGTGAGCGTCGACAAAGGTTGGGAAGAGCTTTACCGACAGGCGATCGCGGAGAAGGCCCCATCGGGCAAAGCGAGTCGGCTCGACATCTGCGCGAAAGGCATGGTCTCGGCCCTGCAAACGTATCACACGTGGACGGCCTGTCCTGGCGTCGTCGGATTGCGCGGACTGTGGGAACTGGAAACCGATCCCACGCTCAAGGCCGCGTATGAGCATGGGCTTAGGGCCAGTGCGATGGTCGCCGCTGAAAGCCTTCCTCTTGCCGTGCAGTTCGATAACAACGACCAGCAAAACTTCCTGCTCGACTGGCGCGAACTTAACACGCTGTGGCACGAACAGAAATCGGTGAACGAGGTCACCAAGCTGGCCCACGAACAACTTCGCCTGCTCGACTCCCTCTCGCCCCGGCGGGGATACGAGGCCCGGCTGGTGCGCGAACCGATGTTTGCGGCGTGGGTGGTGTCGCTTTGCCCCGATCCGGCAGTCCTGCGGCAGCACGCGCCAGCGATCCTCAAGGCGATCCGCCACTACCGCTACGAGCGCTTGTATATTTCGCAGTTCTTCCCAGGCGAAGCAGCCTATTACCGGCTGAAGCTGAACGGGGTTGCGATGGAATAGGGGCCGTTACCATGGATTCCTGAAATAAGACTGAAATCAAACGCCATGAAAATACAAATAGCCCCCGCCATGAATTCATCCACACCGAATACCGAACCGTCACCATCAACCCAACTCCGAAAGGCAGTTTTCGGAGGTTCCCACATGAATTGTCAGCCCAGACTTCTCATGGTTTTGGTCTTCATTCTCGCGGTTGCGTTGCCAGTTCAGGCCCAGTCCGGGAACCTGTGGGAACTGGGGAAACGCGAGGCCGCCACACACCGGTTCTCCACACTGTTCACCGCGCACGATGTGCGCGATCACCTCGCGTCGGAGGAAGGAATCAACACCGCCATGGACTGGTGCAAGAAGACCGCCGTCACCAAAGTTTACATCGAGACGTTCCGCGACGGATACCAGGCGGAACGCGCGACGCTGCAAACCGCGCGCGACAGGTTCAAGGCTGCCGGCTTCATGGTGTCCGGCTGCGTCACCACCACCCGCGTCGGCAAGCCCTCCACCGGTTGGAAACACCACATCTCCTGCTACACCGACAAGCCGACACAAGAGAAGGTCAAAGCCGTTTTCGAATATACCGCGGGACTGTTTGACGAGATCATGATTGATGATTTTTGGTTCACCGACTGCGCCTGCCCGGAGTGCGACGCGGCGCGGCGGGCCAGGACGGTGACGATTGGCGACCGGAAGTTTCCCGTCGCCGGTGATGGGTGGGACGACTACCGGTGCGAACTGATGGTGCAGATGTCTCGCGCATACGTCCTGGCCGCGGCCAAGAAGGTCAATCCCCACGGCAAGCTCATCATCAAGTATCCGCAGTGGTATGACAATTTCCACCTGCGCGGCTACGAGGTGATCCGGGAAACAGAGGACTTCGACTGGACCTGGGTGGGGACCGAAACGCGCGATTACCTGGACAAGCGCTGGGGCGGCACGGTGCAATACGAGGCTTACTTCATCATGCGCTGGTTGGGCGGGATCGGTGGCGCCAAGTGCGGTGGAGGCTGGTATGACTGGCTGGGCACCACCGAACGCACCTACGTCGAACAGGCCCGCCAGACCGTGATGGGCGGGGCAAAAGAGTCCATGCTTTTTTGCTACGGTGGCCTGCAAAAAGACACCGGGCCGGGAAACATCAAGGCGCTGCGGGCGCACGTTCCCGAATTGCTGGCGGTCGCCAAAGAAGTGGGCCGGCGCAAGCCCGTCGGCCTGGCGGCTTACAAGCCGGCCAACAGCAATCCTGAGAATGAAAAGCGCATTTACGATTTCGTGGGAATGCTGGGGCTGCCCCTCGTTCCCTGCCACGAGTTTCCCACCGAAGCCCCGGCGGCATTCTTTCCGGTGCATGCACTCAAGGATCATGGTTTCGCGGCGAAGCTGGCGACGTTCATCAGCCAAGGCAAACCGGTGCTGATTACCGACGGCTTGCAGGCGCAACTGGCTGGCAAGGTCAAACTGGATGCTCCAAACGTGTTTGTGCTTCCCGTGAAAGGCAATCCCAAGGCGCTGCTGGAATTGGCCCCGCAGGACTTGGACAAACTCCGCGTCCCGCTGTTGCGGCCGTTCAAGGTCAGCTTTCGAGCGCCGAACAAGGTGGCGCTTTACTTGTTCGAGGATGGCAGTTGGGTGGCCGAGAACTTCAATGACGAAGCCGTGTCGGTGGAACTCAACCAAGCCCGTCGCCGTGTGGAAGGCCGGGGCTGGATTCTACGGTGGCAATCAATCACAGAAGATTAACTGTCAGGACGGCACCCGCCGAAGGAACCACCAAATGAATCCATCCGCACCAAGAACCGAATCGCCGCCATCAACTCAATTCCGAAAAGCAGCTTTCGGAGGTTCCCTGAAGACGCTGCAACTGATATTGGCCGGCGTATTCGGAGTGCTAGCGATTACCACCGCCGCCGAAAAGCCAGTCGCCGCACCGCCCGCGGCGGCTTCGAGCGCGCGTGCTGACGAATGCCGCGAAGCAGATCCTCGCCCCGTCTTCATTTTCGACGACGGTTGGTTTGAGGAGCAGGGGTATCGCTGTTGGGACGTGGCGTTTCGCTGGCGAGCCGTGCCGGATGATCTCAAACCTCACACGTGGCTGACGCTCTACGTCGCGCCGGAATGGATTTACCACGTCAAGAGTTACTCGACCGACAAGACCGAGCCAATCCCGCCGCGACGCGATCCCGAATACGAGAAAAAGCACGCGGCGTTGCTGGCATCGCTCGACTACTGCGAGCGGGAGCGTATTCCCGCCATGCTCATGGTTCGGCGTTATGCGAAGCTGCGCGAGGCGGCGCCAAGTTTTGAAACCGTCGAGGGGTTGCTCCAACGCTACAGTTGTGTGAGAGCGTTGTTGTTTGCGGAATTGGGCGGCTCGAAGTTTTCGGACGTGGACCAGGAACATCTGCGCGGCTTCGTCCGGTTGGCGAAGCCTCAAGGGCGGAAGGTTGTGTGGGCGCTTTATCTTCACCGTGGCGCGACGTTGTGGAACCACCTGATGGCGGACCTGCAGTGGCTGGCTTTCTTGCGCGATAACGCCGACGTGATCGTGCCGACGTGGAAGACCGTCGAGCCATACGACAACATGCTAAACTGGGCGGATTGCGTCGGCCTCTGGCTCAGCGGCACGGTCAAGAGCTGGGGATTTCAATTCGACGGGTGGTATTGGCCCAATCAATATGCCGTCGCCCGTGGCAGCCACCGGGCGAAGTTCTGGCCGAAGATTTACCTCGGCAACAGTCCGACGCAGGCATCGGGCAGCACGTTCGGGCCGGCCATCATGTCCACACCGCCGTGTTTGGTGAAGGACACGATGATCCTGGCGGCGCTCTCGGGCGCGAGCTTCTTCGGCACAGAGCGGCTGGTGGCGTTCAGCCCGTTCGATGGCGACGGCAGTCTGCGGTCGGTGCGCGAGAAAACAGCACGGCTGATTCTTCAACGACGACTCCACCGGACGCAGGACCAAGTGGCGCGACTGGTAAAAGTGGCGGCGATCAATCCCGCCACAGACCCTGAGGTTGCCGCCGCCGGCTACGAACATTCCTATGTCTCCCCGGCCGTTCCCAATCGTCTGTGGAAAACCGTTTTCGGCATCGCTGACGGCGGATTGGACATCGTTCCCAACGAAGGCCGCCACTTCGTCGTGCCGGTTGTGCCGGAGAAATCCGGCTGGCCCGCAGCAATTCCAAGACCGCGCTTCATAACCCCCGTCGAAGTCAAGGATGGCTCTTTCCAAACCACGCTTGACCAATGCTATCCGCACCGTTTTATCGCCAGCGATCCGAACGTGCTGGTCTTCGACGCTGGAGACACCATCTACATCACCGACTCGCGCGAGGAGAATCGGACGACGTTGGAGTTCACGCTGGAATCGAAAGCGGCTCAGGACTACCAATGCACGATTCTCGCGCAGGACGGCACACCGTGCGATGTCGAAGTCGCCACCGAGAAGCTGCCGGGCGGCTGGCGCAAGAAGTTCATCCTGTTCGCCGGCTGCTCGGCGCTGTTGCAAACACAAAAACAATGAGGTGGAGCCAGCGGTCTACCCAAACTATGAATAGCAAACTGAACGGAATAATCGCGCTCGCGGCTGCGATGGTCGCTGCCGTGATGCCATCCGCGCTGTGCGCAGACGAGAGCGCGTTGAAATGGACGGCGGACGCGGAAACCGGCCGGCTCACGGCGCGGCGCGCGGAGGAAAAGATGGAGTGGCGGGGCGAGGCTCTGGCGGAGGTGGGATATTGGGATGCCGCCGGCAGGGAGCGTTCGAAGATGCTGACGCCGGGCGAAGGTTGGAAGATTGAGCGCAAACTGGGCGAAGGCGGCTGCAAGCTCGTGTGTCGGCAAGATAAACTAGGGTTTTCCATCGCGCTGGCGTTCGCGGCGAAAGACGATGTGCTGACGGTCGGGGCGCGGGCGGCGGACGTGGGCGAGACGGGCGTGGCGCGGTTGAAGACGCTGCGATTGCTGCCGCGGTTCGGCGCGGCCACGGAAGGTGACGAAGGGCATCTGGTCATCGCGCAGCAATCGGGCGCGCTCTGCCATTTCCGCGACAAGAAGCCGGGCCAGCATTTCGTGTCGGTCTATCAGAGTTCCTGCCAATGCCCTATGCCGCTCTTCGGTGTGGTCCGCGGCAAGAGCGCCGTGGCGGGCATCATCACGAGCGGCCAGTTCGACGCGCGGGTGTGCGTGAGCACAAGCTGGGGGGCGCAGAAGCAATACGCGATTGACCCCGTGTTCACGCTGCGGTCGTTCCGCGAAGAGACGCGCCTGCCGGATGACATCGCGGTGGAATATCACTTCCTGCCCGCGACCGAGGCAAACTGGCTGGGTATGGGCAAGCGTTACCGTCAACTCAACTTCACGCGGCGCGGCATCCGGCCGTTGCGCGAGCGTGCGGCGGCGGCGCCGGGGTTGGCGTATTCGGCAGGCGCGCTGGAGGTGCGGATACGGCTGGGCGTGAAACCGGTGCCTTACGAGATCAAGGAGCAGACGCCGGAGACGGAGCCGCCGATGCGCGTGTTCTGCGACTTCGCGCGCGTGCGCGACATCCTCAACGAGTTTCACCGGCAGGGCATCGCACGAACTGAGTTTTGCCTTGTCGGCTGGAACCGCGGCGGCCACGACGGCCGGTTCCCGCAACTATTCCCCGTCGAACCCAAACTCGGCGGCGAGGCTGCGTTGCGCAAGACAATCAAACACGGCCAGTCGCTTGGCTATCAGATGGTGGCGCACGATTGTTACACTGACGCGTATCGTATCTCGGAGGACTGGAGCGAGGAATACCTCCGCAAGAAGCCTGACGGCCAGCCGCGCAAAGGCGGCGCGTGGGGCGGCGGGCAGAGCTACAACGTCTGCCTCGCGCGGGCCTATGATTTGTTCGCCAAGCGCAACTTCTCACAGACCCGCAATCTCGGCTTCAAGGGGCTGCATTACTCCGATGTGCTCTCCATCATCGGCCCTTTCCCGTGCTACGACGCGCAGCATCCGCAAACGCGTCGTCAAGACGCCGAGGCGACCGTCCGCATCCTGACCTTGGCGCAGAAGACGTTTGGCGGCGTGCAGTCGGAAGGTTCGCTGGACTACACGGTGCCCGCGCTAGACCGGCTGCTCTATGTGGACTGCGACAAATGGCTGCCGCTAATGAAGCGTCCCTATGTGGATACTTGCGTGCCGCTCTTCGAGACGGTTTACCACGGCGTGCTGCTCTACAGCCTCTCAACCGACACAGTGAACAGCCAGCCCGGCGAGGCCGCCTATCTGAAGACCATCGAATACGGCGCGGCGCCGCTCGCGTATTTCTACGGACACTTCCTCCTCGACGCCTCCAAGAACTGGCTCGGCAAACGCGACTACCGCTATGACGACGCGGCGGGCTTGAAGCAGATCGTGACCAGCCTGCGCCGCGTATATGATGACGTGGAGCGATTGAAACACTTGCAGATGGAATTCATCGAAGACCATCGCCAGATCGCCGACAAGGTGTTTGAAACGACCTACAGCAACGGCCAGCGCGTGGTGGTGAACTACCGCGAGCAACCTCACACGCTGCCGTTGGGCACCACCGTGCCTGCGCGAGGCTGGCTGCTACTCGGTCGTTGACGGCCACAGAAACCACACCTTCCTAGTTGATCCGCGTAAATCGTGACCGGAAGATTGTGCCAACCATTGGGCGCTGGCCGTGTTTTGCCGGCGTCTTCTTGCGATAGCGTTGCGGTGATTGCCCAAAGTGTTTCTTGAACACGCGTGAGAAGTAAAACTGGCTGGCAAAACCGCATGCCTCGGCAATCTCCGTCACCGTTTGCTGGGTGCCTACGAGTTGTTGACGGGCCTGTTGCAGTCGGCGCTGGTTGATCCATTCCATCGGACGCAGCCCGGTCTCGCGCTTGAACGCGCGGCCGAAATAGACCGGGGTCAATCCCGCCGCTCGCGCCCAGTCGGCCAGCGTGATGACTTGCGACAGACGCGGCACGACCCATGCCTCCGCCGCCAGGATGCGATCCACCACGTCGCGAGCCGCGTCCGCAGCGGGCAGCAGCGGCGGGCGCAAGTGATTGAGCAGGCCGGCCAGCCATTCCAGGACGGCCCCGGCCATCTCCAAGTCGCGGAAGCGGGACGTGCCGGCTTTGATGCGAAGGACTTTCTCGAACTCACGCACGAACTGGGCCGGATCGCGCCAGGTGTATCGCCGCTTGAACCGGCGGTGCAGGAGTAGGTTTGCCGCGCTGCCCTGACGCAGCGCCAGCGACGCGCTCAGGCTGACGTGCGGCCTAGCGGGGTCGTGGCCGTAGCTGAATTGCTCGCCGCCCCGAATCACCAGCAGGTCGCCCCGGCGCAGGACCATGCGGCGGTTGTTGACGATGGCCCAGCAGGAGCTTTTCTTCACGAAGAAAAAAGAAACCATGTCGGCCGCCAGCCGCGCGGGCCTCACGCTCCACTTGGCGTAGCCGCCGTAGCGCCCAAACCAGTGGACGCGCAGGCCCAGTTCGCCCTGAAAGAGAGGCTTCCAGTCCTTGTGATAAGGCTGCCAGTGCATGGTTGAAATAATGCATGTTTTTCCCGTGCGCCGTCTATGGCAAATATAGCGGCGTTGGGTCAGAATTCGGCCCATGAACTCTGACGCTATGAATCCGAATTCACCTCACAGCCAATCCGACTCCCCCAACCCGAGCCTGCACTCACGCCGAAGTTTCCTTGGATTGACCGGTGCCTTTGCCGGCGCGGCAACATTCGCCGCTGGTTTACCCATCGCCCGGTCGGCACACGCCGCTGGGAGCGATCTGATCCGGCTGGCATTTATCGGTTGCGGCGGGCGGGGCACTGGTGCCGCCAGCCAGGCGTTGAGCACAAGCGGCCCGGTCAAGCTCGTGGCCATGGCCGATCTGTTCGCCGACCGCATCGAAACCAGTCTCGGCCACCTGCTGAAGAACGAGGCGATTCGCGGGAAGATAGATGTGCCGCCGGAGCGGCGGTTCACCGGATTCGATGCCTACCGGCGGGCGATCGAGTCCGGCGTGGACATGGTTATCCTCACCACGGTTCCTCACTTTCGCCCGATTCACTACGCGGCGGCTGTGGCGGCGGGGAAACATGTATATATGGAGAAGCCTGTTGCCGTGGACGGCCCAGGCGTGCGGGCGGTGATGGGCGCCAACGAGGAGGCGCGGAAGAAAAAGTTGGCGGTGGCGGTGGGGTTTCAGCGGCGTCATCAGAATTCGTGCCGGGAGTGCATCCAACAGATTCGCGACGGCAAGATCGGCGACGTTCGCATGATCCGCAGTTACTATCTGATGGGGGGCATTGTCAGCGGACGTTCCAAGACTCCTGAGCAAACGGAGATGGAATATCAGATTCGCAACTGGCTGTATTTCACATGGCTCTCCGGGGATCACTTTGTCGAGCAGACCGTCCACGCGGTGGACGTGGGCAACTGGGTCGCCAACGCGTGCCCGATCAAAGCGCACGGTTTGGGCGGACGCCAGGTTCGCAACGGACCGGGAACCGGGCAGATTTTCGACCACGGCGTGGTGGAATATGAGTTCGCCAACGGCTGTCGCCATCTTGTTTTCGCGCGCCAGATTCCGGGCTGCTTCACGCAGGTCAACCTCTTTGCTTTGGGAACGAAGGGGGAAATGTCCGTGGGTGGCGGCTTGGTGGAACTGGGGAGAGGCAACAGCAAGGCTGTCAACGCCTACCAAGTGCAGCACGACCGGCTTTTCGCCGCCATTCATGCCGGCCAGCCGTTCTTCGAGGGAGACTACGCGGCGACCAGCGCCATGAGCGCGATCATGGGACGGATGGCCCTTTACTCGGGCAAAGAGGTGACGTGGGACGCGGCCCTCAATTCCAAACTGAGTCTGTCGCCGGCCAAGTATGCCCTCGATGCTGATCCGCCGGTCCTGCCCGACAAGGACGGCAAGTATCCCGTGGCCGTGCCGGGAAACACTGTCGCGTGGTAGGCTGCTTAACGGCTGAACGCAGGAGAACGAATTGAATCCGAGCAGGCGAGCGTTTCTAAAAAGCACGGGCCTCATGGTCGCGGGACTGGGGCTTCGGAGGAATGTTCTTGGAGAAACAAGCGCGTTGAAGGAATGGCGCGACGAAGAAACCGGTCGCCGCGTTCGCCGCATCACGCCGCCGTCCATGAAGCACGCTTACGTCGCCTATCACCACGTGCGCGCGTTCACGGCGAACCATCGCTGGATGTGTTTCACTGGAAACAGCGACTTGGGGACGGACATCTACGCTTTCGACCTCCGCACGGAAACAACTATCCGGCTGACGCACACGGGCCAAGGCGGCCTTGCCGGCGTGGTTGCCCGGCGCAACGAGGCTATCGTTTTGTCGGCCGATGCCTATCACCTGCTGAGCGTGCCCGAGGGTAAGCTTCGACGGCTGACGGATCGCGTTGTTGGCGATGGTGGGAACACGGACACCACCGCCGACGGCCGCTACGTGGTGGCCGGTTATATGGAAACGACCGAGGAAGCCCGGAAGCTCCGCGGACAACCGGGATGGGTGGCCAAGCTTGCGCGCCTCAACCTGAAATACACTTTCTTCACCATTGACCTGGAGACCGGCGAGCGAAAGGACTTCTACTGGAACCGCACGTTCCCGGACCATTTGCAGTGCTCACCCACCGATCCCACCCTTTTCAACTACATCCGCTACAGCGCCGCCGAGCGGGACGGCGGCGGCATCTGGCTCATGCGGACCGATGGCCTCATCACCGGGAGTGAATGCGCGGTGGAAGGCGGTCATCATCACATCTGGTCGCCCGACGGCAACTTCGTCTATTACGACTTCGGCGAAGGCCCGCCCTGGGCCTACTGGCGTTGGCACCGCCGCACTCGGAAGACGGAGCAGGTGCTTCCCCCACAGGAGTGGAACTTTCATTTCTGCGTCTCGCCCGATGGGCGCTCGCTGGTCGGCGACGGCAACTGGAGCGACGGCTACATCAACCTGTATCACTTGCAGGGGGACGGCAGGTATCGCAAGGAGCGCCTCTGCAAACGCGTGACGAGCAAGCTGCGGACGGAGGACATGGCCCGCTTCGCGCCCGATGGCAAGAGCGTCTTCTTCAACGGCATCGTGGACGGCGCGCGGGCGATCTTTCAGGTTTTTCGCTAGACAACAACAAAGGAGCATCATGAACACGAGACTGGTCTGTGGCACAGTGACGTATCGGCAGCAATCGTTGGAACGCGCGCTGGAAGGAATCGCGAAGTCCGGCTTCCGCGCCATCGAAGTCGCCTGCATCTCCGCCTACTGCGAGCACATCGTGCCGGAGGCGATGAGTGCGGGCGACATGGACCGGCTGGCGAAGCTCGTCGAGCGCGCCGGGTTGCGCATCGCCAGCATCGCGGGCCACGTGGACCTGGGCTGGCCACTGATGGGCAAACGCGCGGACATCGAGCAGATGCCGAAACTCCCACCCGGCACGGACATCGCGCGCGAAGGCTTCGTGCGGTTGCGCAGCCGCATTGATCTCGCCAGCCATCTCGGCGTCGAGATCGTCAACACGGGCATCGGCGTGACATCCGATCAAAAAGAGGTCGAGAGATTTTACCGCGAGTTCGACGCGCTGCTTGGTTACGCCGAGAAGCGGAAGATCAAGATCGGCCTCGAAAGCCACGCGGGCCTGACGGAAACCGCCGTGGCCACGCTCGCGTTGTGCAACAAGATCGGCCGGCCAAATCTCGGCCTCAACTACGACGCCGGCAACGTGCGGTTCTACTCCGGCCTCGATCCCGTCGCGGACCTGGAGTCGTGCGAGAAGGAACTGCGCGACCGCATCTTCCACGTCCACATCAAGGACCACCGCGGTGGCAAAGCCAACTGGGACTTTCCGCCCCTCGGCGAGGGCGAGGTCAACTTCAAGAAACTCGCCGCCATTTTCCGCCGCGTCGGCTACCGCGGGCCGTTCAGCTTGGAGATTCAGTTCCACGGCCCCGGCACGACCGACCCGACGCCGGAGTTCATTGATGAAGGCATCGCCGCGTCGTATCGCTTCATGCACAATCTCGGATTGGAAAACTGACATGGACGTGAAACACATCGTCTTGGCCCTCATACTTGCGGGCGGTTACCAAACGTTGCCAGCAGCCGACGTGGCGCGAAAAGGTCTGGCGAATCCTTTCTTCGCTATGAACTTCGAGCGCGGCGATCCAAAACTTGCCTCGTCGCGAGAGGCGCAGGCGAAACTGCTGAAGGAGTTGGGCTATGACGGCGCGCTTTATCTGGGGACGCTCGCCGGCATGGACGAAGCGCGCCGCGCGCTGAACGCGGAAGGTTTGGAGATGTTCTCGGCGGCGGTGCAGCCCTACAACATCCCGGTTGATGCGGGCGAGACATGCCCGGCGAGTTTGAAGGAGGCGATCCAACAGTTGAAAGGCCGGAAGACTTTGCTGCTGATTCAATTCACCAGCAAGACCCACCCGGCATCATCGCCCGCGGGCGATGCGCGCGCGGTCGAGTTGGGCCGCGAGCTGGCCGACTTCGCCCGCGGTTACGGCGTGCGTCTGGCCGTCTATCCGCACGTGAACGTCTGGTGCGAGCGGGTGGACCACGCGGTGCGCATCGCCAAACAATGCGGACGGGAGAATTTCGGCGTCTGCTTCAACCTGTTTCATTGGCGTCGCACCAATCCGCACGGCAACCTGGAGTCACTGGTCCGCGACGCGATGCCGCACCTTTTTCTCGTCACCATCAACGGAACCTCGCCGGAGGGAACAAAGGAGACGATGGAACTCGGTTCCTACGACACGTTGGACCGCGGTGCCTACGACGTGGGCGGATTTCTGAAGCCGTTCATCGCGGCGGGCTATCGCGGGCCGATCGGGCTGCAATGCGTCGGCATCAAGGGTGACGCCCGCGACAACCTCACCCGCTCGATGGCCGCGTGGAGAAAAATCTCGGCGCGGCTGGCTGCCGAATAACTAACATGAACGCGAAACCCATCGGCCTCGGCGTCATCGGCATAAACCCGCGGAACATGGGCAGCACGATGACATTGCTTGCGGGCGTGCCCGACCTGCGCTACCGGCTCGTCGCGGCGTGCGCGCGACTGCGTGAAGAGCTGGAGCTTTACGCAAAGCAGGCCGGGGGTCCGTTCACGACAACCGACTATCGCGAACTGGTGCGCCGGCCTGACGTGGACGTGGTGGCGGTCTATTCGCCCGACGCGCTGCACGCCGAGCATTGCATCGCCGCGCTCGACGCGGGCAAACACGTCATCTGCACCAAACCGATGGTGACGAGCCTGGAGCAAGCGAAGGCGGTCGTCGCAGCCGTGCGGCGCAACAAGCGAAAGTTTCTCGTTGGCCAAACGATGCGCTTTGATCGTCAGTTTGCCGCGCTGCGAAAATTCGCGGACGACGGCGACCTCGGCGAGATGATGGCGGCGGAGGCATTCTACATCCACGACATGCGGCCGGTTTATGACTTCACGCCCTGGCGCCTCAAGATGCCGCAGGATCTCATGTATGGCGGCGTGACGCATCCCGTGGACATTCTGCGCTGCTTCCTCGGCGACGTGGCCGAGGTGCATTGCTACGCCGCCAAAGGCAAGCTGACCCCCGCCTATCCGCTGCGGAACCTTTTCTTCCTAAACCTCAAGTTCGCCAATGGCGTCATCGCGCAGGTCAAGGGCCTCTACGACGTCGTCGAACCGCCGCTGCCGATGATGCAGCTCGCGCTCTACGGCACGCGCGGCACCGCCGTCGCCGAGTTTACGGACAACAGGCCCGGCAGATTGCAGATCGTCCGCGACCAGTCACCGAAGGAACCGCAGACGTTGCGCTTCGAGCCGGAGCGCGACACAAGCGTTTATGGCCACGGCGCGACGGTGATCCGTTACATGCGCCACTTCCAGGAATGTCTCGACCAAGACCGCGAACCCAGCCCCAATGTGCTCGACGGCGCGCGCGCCTGCGCCGTTGCCGCCGCCGCGTGGGAATCGGCCGACACGGGCAAGCCCGCGCGCGTCTTCAACGAGTTCTAGCGCCTGCCGCTGGCAGCAAACGATGCATCCAATTTCACCCCTTCAATCACGAAGCAAATGCAACATCCACATTCAAGGAACACACCCATGAAAACATCCGTCACCACGACTCGCCGTTCGTTCTTACAGACCATTGGCCTCGGTGCCGCCGCGCTGGGGCTAAATGCGTCTGCTCACGCCGCGGAGAAGGTCATTCCCGGCTTTGAGAAGACCGCCGCCGGCCCCAATGCCTCCAAAGGATGGAAGCCGGTGTCCGACCGCAAGATTCGCGTGGGCATCGCGGGCTACGGCTATTGTCGTTTCGGCGCGGGGTTTGGTTTTCAGGACCACCCGAACGTTCAGGTCGTGGCGGTTACCGATCTCATTCCCGAACGCTGCGACGGCCTCGCCAAGGCGTGCCGCTGCGGCAAAACGTATCCGTCGCTCGAAGAGATGGTGAAGGACGACAGCATCGAGGCGGTCTTTGTGGCGACCGACGCGCCGAGCCACGCGCGGCACTGCATCGAGGTGCTGAAACACGGCAAGCACGTGGCCACGGCGGTGCCGGCGGTCTTTAGTTCGGTGGATGATGCCGAGCCGCTGCTCGAAACCGTCAAGTCGAGCGGGAAGAAATACATGATGTTCGAGACATCGTATTTTCACGCCGACCTCCACGCGATGCGGCAGATTTACAAGGCCGGCGGTCTGGGCAAGCTGGTCTATGCGGAGGGCGAATACTATCACTACATGGACGGTTCACTGCCTTCCTACAAGGACTGGCGCGTCGGCCTGCCGCCGCAGTTTTATCCAACGCACTCCAACGCCTACTACATGGGCGTGACCGGCGGGAGTTTCACCGAAGTGTCGTGCATGGGCATGCCGAGCGTGGTCAAGCACCTGCAAGCGGCGAACAATCGCTACAAGAATCCGTTCGGCACGGAAGTCGCGCTGTTCCGCACGAGCGAAGGCGGGATGGCGCGGATGGCGGTGAGTTGGGACACGCCCGGTGCCGGCGGGGAAATGGGCCGGATTCGCGGGCAGCGCGGCTCCTTCTACGAGAAGTATGCTGGCCTCGAAAAGAAGCTGCCGTCGTTGGAGCGTCCGCCGCTGCCGCCCGGCGTGCAACCCGGCGGCCACGGCGGTTCGCATGGCCAACTGATGAACGAGTTTGTCACTGCGATTCTGCAAGACCGCAAGCCGCTGGTGGACATCATCGCGGCGCTGAACATGAGCGTCGCCGGCATCGTCGCTCACCAATCCGCGCTGAAAAACGGCGAGTTGCTGAAAATCCCGCAATACAGGTTGTGATTGGCGTCGCTGGCACAGCGACCATCATGAACACGCTGAACTTCATCCTTTTCGCCCTCTACATGGTGCTCACCGTCGCGCTGGGCATCTGGGTCGGGCGGCGGCACGCGGCGAACCCGCGCGAGTATTTTTTGGCGGGCGAGGGGCTGCCCTGGTATGCGATCGGCGGCTCGATCATCGCCGCCAACATCAGCACGGAACACTTCATCGGCATGGTGGGCATCGCCTACGCCGTCGGCTTCGTCGTCGCGCAATGGGAATGGGGCAACGTCATCACCTTCACCGCGCTGATCTGGATTTTCCTGCCGTTCTACATCCGGGGCGGCCTCTACACGATGCCGGAGTTCCTGGAGCGCCGCTACAACGCGCACTGCCGCTACTTCTTCGCCGTCTGCTGCCTTGTGCTCTGGATCGTCGCGCAAATGGCGGTCGTGATGCTCGCGGGCGCGAAGGCAATGCGCGGCATGTTTGACGTGAACGAAACCGTCACCATCGTCGCGCTCGCGCTGCTGGCGGGAAGTTACACCGTCTATGGCGGGCTGCGGTCAGTGGCGTGGACGGATTTCCTCCAGTTCGTCGTGATGATGGCCGGCGGCTTGATGGTGGCGCTCGTGGGGTTGGCCAAGGTCGGCGGGCTGGCGGCGCTCATGCACGCCGCGCCGGAGAAATTCAAGATCACCTACCCGATCACCGACCCTGAATTCCCGTGGCTCGGCGTGTGGACGGCGTTCTTCTCCGTCGGCATCTGGTATAACTGCACGAACCAATTCATCGTCCAGCGCTGCCTCGGCGCGCGCAGCGAATGGGATGCGCGCATGGGCGTGGTGTTCGCGGGCTTCATGAAGATCCTCCTCCCGCTGCTGGTCGTGATTCCAGGCATCATCGCATTCAGACTGTATCCGGGCCTGACCGACAAGGACCTCGCGTTTCCGAAACTCGTGCGCGAGCTGCTGCCGGTCGGTTTGAGCGGCATCGTGATGGCCGCGCTCGCCAGCGGCATGCTCTCGCACATCAGCTCCGTGCTGAACTCGTGCAGCACGGTGTTCACGATGGATTTGTATCGCCCGTTCTTCGGACGGAACAAGAGAGACCACCACATGGTCACCGTCGGACGCTGGAGCGCGTTCTTGATCTTGCTCGCGGCGACGCTGCTGGCGATCTGGTTCACGAAGCGGCAACTGGGCGTCTTCATTCTCATCCAGAACGTCGGCGCGTGGGTCGCCGCGCCAATCTCCGCCCTGTTCCTCGTCGGCGTCATGTGGAAGCGGGCCACGGCGGCGGCGGCGACGTTTGTGTTGTGGTTCGGCTTCCCGTTCACCGCCTTCGTGGAGCACGTCTTGTTCAAGCGCGTATCGTTCTTGATGCCGTTCGACAACTGGCTGAACCGCACCTTCCTCGTCTGGCTCACCTGCATGGCGCTCATGGTGATCGTCTCGCTCTTCACGCGCGCGCCGTCAGCGGAGAAGCTCGCGGGCATCATCTGGTCGCCAAAGATGGCGCCGCTGCCGGCGGCGGAGCGGCTGAAGTATGGCGGCTGGCGCAGCCTGTTCCTGTGGTGGGCGATTTTCGCGGGCGCGGTCGTCGCGCTGTATGCCTACCTCTTCTACTTCCAGTTTTTCGGACCAGCCAAAGGATTGTGACCAACCTCAGACTATGAAACCAAACCAACTCACCCGACGTCAGTTTGTCATCAAGAGCGCCGCTGCGCTCGCCGTTACCGCCGCGCCGTTCGCACTGCCAAGCCTCGTGCATGCCCAGAGCGGCACGCCATCGAAGAAACTCCGCGTCGGCATCGTCGGCGGACGGTTCGGCCTCGGCTTCCAGTTTCACGAGCATCCCGATTGCATCGTGGAGGCCGTGAGCGATCTGCGCCCGGAGAGGCGCGCAGCTTTGCAGAAGACCTACAAGTGCGGCAAGGCATACAACTCGCTCGAAGAACTGGTTAAGGATCCGAAGGTCGAGGCCGTGTTCCTGGCCACGCCGATGCCAGACCACGCGCGCCATGTCCTGCTGTGCCTCGCGGCGGGCAAGCACGTGCTTTGCGCCGTGCCGGCGGCGATGACGCTGGAGGATTGCCAGCAGTTGATTGATGCGGTGAAGAAGACCGGGCTGACCTACATGATGGCCGAGACGAGTTGCTGGCAGCAACTCACCATCTCCGCGCGGAAGTTCCATCAGGAAGGCGCGTTTGGCCGCCTCTACTTCACGGAGTCGGAGTATCATCATCCCGGCTTGGAGGAGCTTTACTTCGCAAACGGCCAGCGAACCTGGCGGCACGGGATGCCGCCCATGCACTATCCCACACATTGCACGTCGCACCTCATCTCCGTCACGGGCGAGCGACTCACCGAAGTCACCTGCCACGGATGGGGTGACGATCATCCGATCGTGAAGGACAACGTTTACAAGAACCCGTTTTGGAACGAGACCGCGCTGTTCAAGACGAACCGCGGGAACTCCATGCGCGTGGCCGTCTGGTGGCGCGGCGCCCAGCGAGGCGGCGAACGCGCCCGCTTCTTCGGGGACAAAATGAGCTTCTACTTCAACGGTCCCAACGGGGCCGAGGCTTGCATTGTTCGCTCGCAGACGAAAACGGAAAAGGACACGGGCGGATTCGTCCGCGCCGCCCAAGTCCTCGAGAAATACGAGGAGGTGAAGTGGTGGAAAACCGACCTGCTTCCCGAACCCCTGCGGCATGACAGTGGACACGAAGGTTCGCACACGTTCATCACCCATGAGTTTGTTGATTCCGTGCTCAAGCAGCGGAAGCCGTTGGTGGACATCTACGAAGCCGTGGCCTACACCGCGCCCGGCATCGTGGCGCACCAATCCGCGCTGAAGGGCGGCGAGCAGATGAAGATTCGACAGTTCGAACTCTAAACTTCCGCCTTCGCGGCGGACCAAAGGGCCTTGAGATTGTGACCATGCCAAACAAATCTGCTTCCAACTTGGATTTCATTTCCGTCAACGCCTCGCTCGCCGACCTGGTCGGCCGCAAACGCATTGAGGCTTCCTGCCGCGCCCGCGCCGCGCTAACCTGCGAAGACGTCGCCAAACTGACTGCCCTTGCTCGTAAACCGGTTGATTTTCTGCCGGCGAAGTTCATGGCGCGGCAGCATGCGTTGCTGAACCAAGTCGGCAAGCGCGTGGCCAAACCGCAAACGGGCGCGCCGGTTCGTGGCGCTTCGACGAAGATGTTCGATGCCGCCACCAAGTCCGGCATGGCGCCGTTGAGCGCGCTGGGGCTGTTCCGGGTCGGCGAAGACGGGCGGCTCTATTTGATCTGCAAGAGCGAGCATTACCACGCTCCACTCGGCCACAGCTTCCCCGGCTACGCGTTGCTGGAGCGCGCGCGCCAACTCGGCATCCCGAACGCGACGCATAACAACACCCGCGGCCAGATTACCCGCCTGCTTGAAGAAGAACTGGTTTGCGCGGCCAACGGACTCGCGCCCGGAGCCGCCGCGGGTTTGGCGAAAGTCCTCGCCAGCCAGGACCCGTATGCCTGCAACCGTGTGTTGAATCTTGAAACCGGCAGCCTCGCGGCCGAGGCGGCGCTGAAGATGATCCTCGCCCGCTTTTACCGGATTGAACCGGGTTTCCCTGAGCCGAAATACTCAGGGCGCGCTCCCGTCATCCTCGTGATGGGCAACGACGACGGCGGGCTTCATGCCAACTACCACGGCACGACGATTCTGATTCAGGCCGCGCGCGGCATGTGGCCGGAGTTATACGCCGGCATCGAGAAAGCGAAGCTCCTCCGCGTTTGCCCGATCCGCCCCAACAGCATCGCCGACCTCGAAGCCGCCTTCGCGAAATGGGAGCGCGACGGCCACAAGATCGCGGGTTTCTTCCACGAGATCGTGATGATGAACTACGGCGGCCGTTTGTTGTCGCGCGAGTTCCTCCAGCGCGCTTACGCGCTCTGCCGCGCGCACGATGTGCCGACGGTGGTGGACGAAATCCAGTCCTGCCTCTGGCACCACGACTTCTTCATGTTCCGCGAATGGGGCCTGACGCCGTCGTTCATCGCCGTCGGCAAAGGTTTTCCTGGGGGCGAATATCCCGCGTCGCGCTTGATCTTCAGCGCCGCGATGGATTGCATGCCGCAGTTCGGCGCGCTCGTCACCAACGGCCAGGAGGAACTGGCCTCGCTCGCCTATCTCGTCACGATGCGCTGGGCGCGCGCGAACGCCCGCGCCACCCGCGCCGTTGGCGATTACTACGAGACGCGGATGCGCGATTTCGCCGCCGCGCACCCGGACAAAATCTCCGCTGTCGAAGGCAAGCGCCACATGACGACGCTTTATTTCAAGGAACTCGACGCCGCGAAAGCATTCGCCCGCCGTCTCAACGAGCGCGGCCTCGACATCAGCACGCAGACCTACAAACAGGATTGCCCGCCCGCCGTGCTCACGAAGATTCCGCTCATCGCCACGCCTGTTGTCGTGGACTTCATCCTCACGCGGTTCGAAGCGGCAATCCAAGCGAGAGAATCAAAATGAAAATAGGAATCCCCAAAGAGATTAAGATCAAAGAAAACCGCGTCTCCTGCACGCCGGGCGGCGTCCGCATGCTCGTCCAGCAAAAGCACGAAGTCTTTGTCGAAACCGGCGCGGGCGTCGGCTCCGGTTTTTCCGACGACATCTACCGCCAAGCCGGCGCCACCATTGTTCCGACCGCTGCCGACGCGTGGGCTGCGGAAATGGTCATCAAGGTCAAGGAGCCGCAGCACGACGAATATCGCTTCCTGCGGCCCGACTTCGTGCTGTTTACCTACTTGCACCTCGCCGCCGAACCGGCTTTGGCGAAACGCCTCCTCGAAAGCCGCACGTGCGGCATCGCCTACGAGACCGTCGAGGTCGGCCGCCGCCGTCCGTTGCTGGAACCGATGAGCGAGATCGCCGGGCGCATGAGCGCCATAATCGGCTCCTATTACCTGAGCAAAGCACAAGGTGGAAAGGGCGTCTTGTTGGGTGGTGTGCCCGGCGTCCTGCCCGGCAACGTGCTGGTGCTCGGTGGCGGCACCTCCGGGATCAACGCCGGCCGCGTGGCTGTCGGTCTCGGCGCCAATGTCACCATCCTCGATGTGGACCTGGAGCGGATGCGCTTCCTGGACATCACATTCGATCACTCGGCGCACACACTCTATTCCAACGAGCAAAACCTCATCGAGCGCCTGGCCACGGTGGACCTTCTCATCGGCGCGGTGCTCGTGCCCGGCGCGGCTGCGCCCAAGCTCATCCGCCGCGACATGCTCAGCCAGATGAAACCCGGCTCGGTGTTCGTGGACATCGCGATTGACCAGGGCGGCTGCGCCGAAAGCTCGCGCCCGACCACGCACGACGACCCGATCTACGTCGAGCACGACGTCGTTCATTACTGCGTCACGAACATGCCCGGCGCTTACGCGCGCACCGCCACGCAGGCGCTCACGAACGCGACGATGCCTTACGCCGTGAAGCTCGCCAATCTCGGCGCCGACCGCGCCCTCGAACTGATGCCGGACCTGCGCCTCGGCCTGAACACCTACCAGGGCAGCATCGTTTATCCCGCTGTCGCCGAAGCCCTCGGCCTGCCGTGCTCGCCCAATCCTTTCGACGCCGCGGCAAAATTATGAAAACCATTCGCTTTGGAATCATCGGCGGCGGCTTGATGGGCCGCGAGTTTGCCAGCGCGGCGGCCCGCTGGTCGCACCTGCCCGACATGGACGTGCGGCCGGAGATCGTCGCCCTCTGCGACAAGGCCCCAGCGCTTTACCCGTGGTATCAACAGAACTTCCCGACGATCACGCAAGTCACCAACGACTACCGCGCGCTGTTGGCGAACCCGCAGGTCGAGGCGGTTTATGTCGCCGTGCCGCACCACTTGCACCGCGAGGTCTATTGCGCCGCCATCGCCGCGGGCAAACATCTCATGGGCGAAAAACCGTTCGGCATTGATCGGCCCGCCAACGACGCCATCCTCGCCTGCGCGCGCCAGCACCCGGATGTCTTCGTGCGTTGCTCCTCCGAGTCGCCGTTCTTCCCGGCGATGCAGCGGCTGTGCGAGCTGATCGAGCGCGACGCCCTCGGCCGCATCATCGAGGTTAACACCGGTTTCCTCCACTCCAGCGACCTCGACGCGAACAAGCCGATCAACTGGAAGCGGATGATCGAATTCAACGGCGAGTATGGCGTGATGGGCGACCTCGGCATGCACGCGCTCCACGTGCCGCTCCGCGCCGGCTGGGCGCCCCGCAACGTGCGCGCCATCCTTTCCGACATCGTCAAACAACGCCCCGACGCCGCGGGCCGGCTCGTGCCTTGCAAGACCTGGGACAACGCCGCGCTCTTTTGCGAGACGCTCGACCCCGCCACCGGCGAGCCGTTCCCCATGAGCATCAAGCTCCAGCGCATCGCGCCGGGCCAGAAGAACCATTGGTTCACCGAGATCAGCGGCACGAAAACCTCCGTGCGCTGGTCGAGCGTCCGCGCCGACATCCTCGAAGTGCTCGACTACAACGGCGGCGAGCAAGCCTGGACGCAAATCCAGACCGGCCACGAGACCGCCTTCCAGAGCATCACCGGCGGCATCTTCCAGTTCGGCTTCAGCGACTCGATCCTCCAGATGTGGGCCGCGTTCCTCCACGAACTGGCGCACGGCAGGCCGCTGAAGAAGTTTGCCGGCTGCGTCACGCCGCAGGAAACGCACCTGCACCACAAGATTTTCACCGCAGCGCTGAAATCGCATCGCGCCGCCTCCGTCGTGAAGATTGACCCCGACTGACATGTATCTCGGCATAGACATCGGCTCCACCTCGCTCAAGGCTGCGGCGTTCGACGCGCGGCGCGGCCGGCTGCTCGCGCAAACCGAGCAGCGCCTCACGCTCGTCGTGGACGACACCGGCAAGCGCGAGCAAGACCCCGCCGCGCTCATCCGCGCGCTGTGTGCCGCCGCCGGCTCGCTGCGCCGTCAAGTCGGCAACCGCTGGGCCAAGGTGCGCGGCATCGGCCTCGCCACGCAGGGCGGCAGCACCATCCTCGTCAACCGCAAGACTGGTGCGCCCTCGACGCCGATGATTCTGTGGAACGACACGCGCGCCTTTGGCCACTTCCACAAGATTGTCGCCAAGTTCCCGCCGCGCTGGTGGCGCTCCTTCTCGTTGAGCGACGGACCGGGCATGGGCCTCGCCCGTGCCCAGTGGATGCGCGAAAAATGGCCGCGCCTGTTCAAGACCGATCCGCTCTGTGTCGGCGCGGGCGAACACGTTTATTTTGTGCTCACCGGCGAATGGCGGCAGGACGCCTGCCACGCGCTGCAATCCGGCTGTTACGACGCGGTGAACAACCGTATCACCACGCGCCCGCTGGCGGAGCTTGGTCTGCCGACGGACTTCTACGCGCCGCTGCGGCAAGAACACGAGACGCATCCGCTCACGCGGGACGCGGCTGCCATGCTGCAACTGCGTGCCGGCATCCCGGTGGCCGGTCCCTACAACGACCACGAGGCCGGCTATCTGTCGGTGCTCCACGTCTCGCGCCGGCCGCTCGAATGTTCGCTCGGCACGGCGTGGGTCGGCAACTTCGTCCTCCCGCCGACGTTCGCGGGCGGCGCGCCGTTCCAGATTTGCATCGCCACGCCGACCGGCAACGGCCGGCAGGTCATCATGCCACTGATGACCGGCAACGTGACTTTGGATTGGGCGCTGTCCACCTTTGTCCACGCCGACCACAAAACCGCGCTCGCGAAGGCCGACGAAGTTCTGTCCAAACAACTGCTGCCGCCGCCGGGCCTCGTCGCATTGCCGTGGCTCAATCGCCCCAACGCGCTCCGTCCCGCGCAAACCGGCTCCGCTGCGTTCTTCGGCATCGGCCCGGCCACGACACACGCCGACCTTTTCCGCGCGGTGGTCGCCGCGATGACCTTCGAGTTCGCCCGTGTGTTCGACCGCGTCGCCAAGTCCAGCGCGGTTGACAGCCTCGTGCTCTGCGGTGGCGCCGCCAAGAGCGTGCACGTCCGCTCGCTGTTCGCCGCGCTGTTCGCGCCGATGCCGATTCATCGCGTGATCGAAACCGAACTGATGGGCACGCGCGGCTGTCTCTACGCTTTCGATCCGCAGATCGCGCGCGCGCCCGTCGCGCCGGTTCGGTGCGATGCCGCCCTCGACCGGAAGGCACTGGCCGGAGCTTTCGCCCTCTACTTGGAAACATTTGACCGCCTTTACGCTCATGTGAAAGCCGGTAAACCCTACACACTCAAACAATGAACAAATCAAAGATCGGGCTGTTGCCCCTGTATTTGAAGTTCTACGACGACGTTTTGCCGGACCTCGTGGCCCAAGTCGCGCCGTTCGTCCACCGCGTCCAAGCGCACCTCGACCGCGCCGGACTGGATGTCGTCGTCGCACCCATCGGGCGGACGCGCCCTGATTTCGCGAGTGCGGTGGAACGGTTCGAGTCGGAGGGCGTGGACGCGATCGTCACGTTGCACCTCGCCTACTCGCCATCGCTCGAATCCGCCGGGGTGCTCGCCCAATCGCGACTGCCCATCGTCATGCTCGACACGACGCCGGATCGCGACTTCGGTGGCCACGTGGACCCGATGCGCCTTCTGGAAAATCACGGCATCCACGCCGTGCAGGATTTGGCGTCGGTGCTGCGTCGGCTGGGCAAACCGTATCGCGTCGTGGCCGGCCATCTCGACGACCCCAGCGTGATCGAGCAATGTGCTGAGGCGGTGCGAGTGGGGCCGCGCGGCGGTTGGTGTCCCGCCTTTAGGCGGCCGGCGACGCAGAACCGCCCAAAGGCGGGACACCAACAAGAGGCCACACGGGCAGCGCAGTGCTTGCGCTCAATGCGTGTCCTACGCATCGGCGGAATGTTTCCGGGCATGGGCGATTTCGCCGTGTCCGACGACGTGCTCCAGAAAGTTCTCGGCATCACCGTCGAGAACATCGAACCCGCCGGACTCGCCGATGCGGTCAACGCCATCAGAGAAGACGCTGTCGCCGCCGAGATCGCCGCTGACCGGAAACAGTTCCGCGTGGAATGCGACGAGGCGGTCCATGCGCGCTCCGTCCGCATCGGGCTTGGCTTGCGCCAATTTCTCGACCGCGGCGGCTTCGGCGCGCTCAGCCAGAATTTCCTCGCCTTCAAGGAATCCACCGGCCCTGTCAACTCGGTGCCGTTCCTCGAATGTTGCAAGGCGATGGCGCGCGGGACCGGCTACGCCGGCGAAGGCGACGCGCTCACCGCCGCGCTCGTCGGCGCTCTGTTGCAGGGATTCGGCGCGGCCACGTTCACCGAAATGTTCTGTCCCGACTGGGCCGGCCAATCGCTGTTCCTCTCGCACATGGGCGAGATCAATCCCGCCGTCGCCGCAGCGCAACCTCTGCTCTACGAAAAGGAATATCCGTTCACCCGCGCGCTGAATCCCGCGACGCTCGCTTGCGCGCCACGGTCTGGACGCGCGACGCTGGTGAACCTCGCCCCCGGCCCGAACAACAGCTTCCGTCTCATCACCGCGCCGGTCGAAGTGCTCCCTGACGGCACACATCCCGACTTGAACCGCTGGGTGCGCGGATGGATTCGTCCCACGCTGCCGCTGGCGCGGTTCCTCGAAGAGTATTCGCATCTGGGCGGCACGCACCACAGCGCCCTGTTGTTTGGCGACCACGTCGAGGCGTTGGCCGCCTTCGCCTCCTTCCTGAAACTCGAACACTGCAACATCTCCTGACTATGAACGCATGGAACGCTCCCGCGGAACGCGGTTACAACCGGCGGATCTTTAACGAGGAACTGAACGACTTCCTCCCCGCGACAATCTTCGACGCGCACGTCCACGTGGCGCCACCGGACAGATTCCTGCCCGGCGCGCCGTTCTCCTGCGGCGGCGTGCCCATCACGTCCTACACCTACAAGGAGCTGGCAGCGGACTTGAAACTCGCTTTCCCCAAACGACAGGTCGAGGCGCTCTGTTTCGGTTTCCCGGACCCTAAACTGAATCACGAGCGCAACAACGCCTACGTCGTCGGCAGCGCCGACTTTCGCCAATTCTTTCCGCTGCGCCTGCTCGATCCGCGCCGCGACAACGCCGCGTTGGTCAACAGCGACATTGACCGCTACGGCTTCCTCGGCTTCAAGCCGTATCCCGATTACGCGCGCCCCGGCGACATCCCGAACGCCGAAATCCCGGAGATGCTGCCGGACTGGGCGATGGCCATCGCGCACGAGCGCCGCCTGCTCGTCATGCTCCACATCCCGCGCCCTAGGCGGCTGGAAGACCCGCTCAATCGCCGCCAGTTGCGCAAGCTCTGCGTCCGCTGGCCCGGCGCGAAGATCATCCTCGCCCACATCGGTCGCGCCTACTATCTGCGCGGTGTCACAGGCTTGCTCGACGACCTGCGCAAGCTGCCCAACCTCTACTTCGACCTCGCGATGGTCCAGCACTGGGAAGTGATGGCCTACCTGTTCCGCCAAGTCCCCATCGGTCGCGTGCTCTTCGGCTCGGACATCCCCATTGCGCTCGCGCAAGGCAAGTCCGTCGAAATCAACCACCAATACACCTACGTCACCCCGCGTCCGTGGTCGCTCTCGCTGTGTGACGAGAAAAAGAAACTGCAGTTCACCTCCTTCCTCAACGAGGAACTGCGCGCCATCAAGCGAGCCGCCGAAACCGCCAAACTTTCCCGCGCTGCCATCGCCGCGCTGTTCTACGGCAACGCACGAGCGTTGGTCGCCGGGGTTGCGGCGCGAACAAAGCCAACACGGACGTGAAGACCATTTGGATCGAGGAGAAGCAACTGGCCCGAGCGCTCCAGCGCAATGAAGCGTTCTGGAAGGGCGAACTCGATCAAGGCCCGTTGCTGTGGGTGACTGCGCCCGGAGCGAAGCCTTCGCAGCCGGTGCCTGAGCCTGCTTCGGAAGATGAGCTGTGGATGAACGTGGATTATGTGATGGCGGCGACCGATTGCGCCCTCGGCGGCACTCACTACGCCGGCGACGCGCTGCCGGTGTTTTGTCCGTGGTTGGGACCGGACCAATTCGCCGCATGGCTCGGCGCGGACCTCGAACTCCGGCCGCGTCAGAACACTTCCTGGTGCAAACCGTTCGTGCAGGATTGGGCCGAGCATCCACAACTGCGGATTGACCCGGAGAACCAGTGGTGGCGGCTCTACCTGCAATTGCTGCGGGAGTCGGTTCGTGCCGGCGCGGGCAAATGGGTGACCGGCTATCCCGATCTGCACACCGGCATTGACGCCTTGAGCGCCATCCGCGGTCCCGAAAATCTGGCTATGGACATGGTGAACAATCCAGATGCCATCCATCACGCCATGCGGCAGATGACTGACCTGTGGAAATTCGTCGTGGACACGGTTTCAGAGATCATCCTGCCTGCCGGACAAGGCACGTCGAACTGGACGATGGGCTGGAGCAACGATCGTTTTCTCTGCGTCGGGCAAAACGATTTTTCGTGCATGATCAGTCCGGCCATGTTCGAGACATTCTGCGGGCAGGACAATCTGGAATGTTGCGCCCACGTGGATCACACGCTGTATCACCTCGACGGCCCCGGCGCGTTGCGGCACGTGCCGTTGCTGTTGCAATGGGAGCGGCTGGACTGCATCCAGTGGATTCAAGGCGCGGGCAACCCATTGCCCTCGCAATGGCTGGACCTCCTGCGGCGCATCCAAGCCGGCGGAAAATCCATCCAGCTTTACTATGGAGGCGACCACGGTGGCGACGCCGACTTGAAACACGAGATGGATGTCCTCTGCGGCGCGCTGGACCCGACGCGGTTGTTCATCTGGGCAAACACAGATTCGGCGCAGACCGCGGAGGACATCGTTCGCTACAGCCGCCGCGCCGGTCTGCAACAATCACGGAAACACTAAGGAATGAAACTAATGAATAAACCAATTCCACACGGAGCATGGACGACAATGAAACACCTGATGACTATCCTGTTTGGGCTTCTGGCTTCTTCCGCTTGGGCGGCCACCGTCCAGGAGCGCTATTACGGCCACGACGCCGTGCATGACCAATATGGCGTCATCGCGCCGTGGTATCAGGGGCTTAACGGTCAGTGCGATCTGCGCGTGCGCATCGCAGCAGAGACGCTCAAGCGTTATCCGTGGACCACAGCAACCAACGCCATCGCCGCTAATCCGCATTACGTTTTCACCAGCACATGGCGGATCGAAACCAATGGCGTCATCCGTCCCAGCAATCCCGGCGATTGGATGAACGGCGACCTCGGCCAGCGGGCAACCAGCGTGTTGAACGGCTTTGTGGACTACTACCGTTACACCGGCGATCCCGCTGCCATTGCCCACGTCACCTACATGGCGGATTACATTCTGGATCATTGCTTGACGCCAGCCGATCACTCATGGCCGGGCTTGTTCATTAGCGTGCCGGTCAAAGGCAAGGCCTACCACAAAGCTGACCCTCGCGGAATGATCCAGCTCGATATCTGTGGCTCGACCGGCGAGGGCCTGTTGCGTGCGTATCAGCTCACCGGGAACACGCGCTGGCTCGAGGCAGCGAAACGTTGGGCGGATGTTCTCGCCGCAAAATGCAATCTCAATCCCGGCACCGAACCGTGGCCGCGCTACGCCAATCCCGACGATGTTGCGAAGGCATTCTCTGAGTTTTACAAAACCGATTGGCGGAAGCGCCCTCTCTTCAACAAGCAAACGTCCGGCGTGGTTATGATCGCGCGTTTTCTGGATGAGGTCATCCGGCTTGGCTACACGGGCAAGGCCAACGCCATCGTGGCCGCGCGCGACGCGGGCCGGCGCTACCTGCGCGACAGGCTGCTGCCGGCGTGGTGGGTCAACGACACGTGGGGCCGCTACTTCTGGGACTGGGAAGACCCGGTGCAGTCGTGCCTCATCACCTCCGAGGTGACGCGATACGTCTTGGACAACAAAGCCGAATTCTCCAACTGGGGCTACGATGCGCGGAACATCCTCACGCTGTTCTTCAATCACACCAGTGTCAGCCCCAGCTCCAACGGCGACGTCTATAGTGGCGCCTGGGCGTATCCGGAATCATTGAGTTGCTGCGGGCGCTCGCTCTGGTATAGCCCGATGATTCACGCGCCCGCGTTCGCGCAATTCGCCGTGGAGACGGGCGACGACTGGATGCGCGAACTGGCCTACCGCCAGATGGTGCTCCAGACCTACGACATTCACGAGACGGGCGTCTCCGAAGACAACATAGACGGCGGCGCCATCGTCAACAATGGCTGGCTGAACATCGCTCATGCGCTGCCGCTGCGGTTTGTGCTCGCCGGCATCGGCTGGTTGCCGGAGGAACTGGGAGCCAGCCGGGAGAATCACATCGTCCGCTCGACGGCGATTGTGAATTCGGTGACTTACGGCGGTGGACGGATCGAATACACGACCTTCGACGCGCCGGAGAACACCACCGAAGTGCTGCGTCTCGCGTTTGCGCCGAAGACAGTGACGGCGGATGGAAAGGAGCTGAAGCGACGGGCAAACTGCGACGCCAACGGTTACGCAGTGAAACAACTTCCCAATGGCGACGCCATCGTCACCATCCGCCACGACGGCGCGAAGAGAATTGTCATCACCGGCGATGATCCGCAACAGGAGATCAAGAGCACAGCGTTGGTGCATGAGTTCGAGGGCAACCAAGTCCGCCTGATCGGGAGCGTGGGACCCGATGGTGGCTTGGCCGATGTCTATCTCGACGGCCAGAAACAGTTGGTTCACATAGACGCATGGAACCCGGCACCACGAGGCCGTCAGTTGCTCTACTACAAAAACGGCCTGCCGCAGGGCTGGCACACGCTGAAGATCGTGCCGCGCGACGAGCACAACCCGTATTCGAAGGACAGCCGCGTCGCCCTAGAGGCCGTGCAGTTCTCCAGCGCAAACAAGGCGCACGGTTTTCCGTCTGGCACCGGGCCTGTGGAGACTCAGCGGATGGTCTTTGGCTGCACAAGCGGGAATGACTACTGCGACTCGCAAGGTCATAGTTGGCGGCCCGCCACCGAGTTTGTCACCCGCACAGGCCCCGGCGCGGACTCGGTGGTCACGTCGTGGTGGCCGACGCCCACCACCAACGCGATCAGCGGCACGTCAGAGCCGGAACTCTACCGCTACGGCATTCACGGACGTGAATTCTGGGTGAACGCGACCGTCGGCCCCGGCAAGTATCACGTGCGGCTGAAGTTCGCCGCCGCGCGCGGCCTCGACATGCGGCTGAACTGCTTCGACATCCTCATCAACGGCCAGCGCGTCGTGAAGAAGCTCGACGTTGCCGCCACTGCCGGTGGGCCAAACCGCGCCGCCGACCTCGTCTTCAACGACATCGCGCCGCGCAACGGCGTCATCGAGGTCCGGTTCAAAGCCGCGCGCGTTGCGGACGGCGACAAGCTCTTCCGTGGCGAGGCGTTCGTCCAAGCCCTCGAACTCGGCCCCGGCAACGGCGGCAAAGGAGCGCAGCCCGTTTCATCAACCGCGCCGGAGCCGACGGGCAATCTGCTGATGAATCCTGGATTCGAGGAGACAGAACACGGCGCAACGATGCTGCGCGGCTCACAGCACGACAAAGCAGGGTGGACGTATCAGTTCGCCGGGCCGGTGAAATCCTACATCTGGCAGGAGCGCGACTACAGCCGGCATCCGGCGTGGGGCTTGCCGGAATTTCACACCGGCAAGGGCGCCATCCGCACTCACTGCGACGGCAACGCCCACACGATAATTTCCCAGGATGTCGAAGTCACACCGAAGACGGCTTACACGGCGTCAGTCTGGGTGCGCGCCGCGGACCTGCATGGCAAAGGCTTCGGCCACGATCCCAAGGACTCCGCCGGCCTCATCGTCTGCGAACTCGACAACGCCGGCAAGGTGCTCCATAAGCACGCCAAGATCGAAACCAGAACCGCCGGTCTCTATCAGCAGTTGGTCCGTCGTTTCACCACCGGCGCGCGCACGATCCAAGTTCGGTTCATCCTCGATACAGTCATCCACTCTCCTTATCAGGAAGGCCATGTGACCTACGACGATTGCACACTGACGCAAAGCTTTCCCTAAGCACCGGATTTCCCCCACCCGCTAACCGCATCCACACAGTCGCGATTCTTGTCCATTTACGGCAGGACATTTCATGGCCCATACTGGCGTCAACTTGTTTTGCCAGGAACCAATTATGGATCGTCGCTCGTTCATCAAAGCTGCCGCGCTTGGTGCTGTCCCCCTGCCCGCTCTGCGCGCGCTCGACACGAAACAGTTCCCACTCGAACGCATCGGCGTGCTCAAGACGAAACCGGCGCGCGACATTGCCGCGTCGCGCATCGGCATCGGCATGGAATGCCTCGACCGGCGGATGTATCTGCCCGAAAAGACCTTCGGCCATCTCACCGCGCTTGGCGCAAAGTGGGCGCGGCTCCAGACCGGCTGGTCGCGCTGCGAGACGAAGGAAGGCGTCTATGACTTCGCGTGGCTTGATGACGTCGTCAATCACGTCATCGCCGCCGGCGTGAAACCGTGGTTCAACGTCGGCTACGGCAACAAACTCTACAGCCCCGACGCGCCGCACGAGTCCGCCGTCGGCCAGGTGCCGCTTTACGATGGCGAGCGCGGCGTCAACGCATGGAAAAACTTCTTGCGCGCGTTGGCGGCGCATTTCAAGGACCGCGTCGAGCACTGGGAGATATGGAACGAGCCGAACATCTCCGCGTTCTGGCATCCGAAGCACCAGTCGTCCGCAGTGGAATACACCAAGCTCGTCGCGATTAGTGCCGAGGCCATCCACGCCCGGTATCCCCAGGCACAGATTGTCGCGTGCGAGAGCGGCAAGGAGAGCGAATTCTTCGAAGCCTGCCTCCAAGCTGGCATGGGCGCGCACATCAACTGTTTTTCCATTCACCCTTACAACCCGGAGCAAGTCCCGGAGTTGAACTACGCGGTGTCCATCAGCCGTCTGCGCGACATCGTGCATCGGCTCGCGCCCCACGTGCGTCTCTGGCAAGGCGAGTGCGGCGCGCCGGCGCACACCACGGGCCATGCCGACGCGTCTTGGATGAAGCTCTGGAACATGAACGAGGAGAACCAGGCGAAATGGCTCGTGCGCCGGCTGATGCTCGACGTGTTCATGGACATAGATCTCGCGCAGTATTTCCACCTCTGCGACCTGATGGAGAAACCATACCGTCAGGCCAGCGGCGCAGCGCGTCCGCCAGTCATGCTCGGCATCCTCAACGGCAAGACCTACACGCCGAAGCTCGCCTACGCCGCCATGCAAAGCATCGCCACCCTCTTCGACACCGACACGCGTCCTGAGCCGGCCTACTACTGCGCGTTGCAACCTGTTGCAAACGGTGCGGCGCTGCTGGAGCCATACACCATGCTCTTCCGCCGCCGCGGCGCGCCGATGCTGGCCTACTACCAAGCCGCCAACGTGCAGGACGCCACGCCCGCTGTGGCCGTGGATGTCGTTCTCACCTGCGATAGCCGATCGAAAAAGCCCGCCGATGTTTTACGCGAGCCGGTGCTGGTTGATCCTATCAAGCGAAGCATCTACGCACTGGCCGCACCCGACCGCATCACAGCCAAGGGCCAGTTCCGGCCGACGTTGCGCTTCAAACACCTGCCGTGCCTCGACTATCCTCTGCTGGTGACCGACAAATCGGCCGTGAGCTAGGCTTCCATGCCGGTTCAACAAAAGGACAAAGCGATTATGATTACGACTGCTTTCAAGAAAGCGTTTCTCTGCGCGCTGCTCAGCACATGCGCGGCGTGGACGGCTGACGCAGCCGAGTTTTATCAGGTGCGCGGCGGGATTCCCAACAGTCAGCACTATTTCAAGGCGAATGTCGTCGGGAACCAATACCTGTTCTTCATCGGCAATTCCGTGCTCGCCGGCACGGGGCTGAAAGATGCGAACCTCCGCTACTCGTTTCAGATGGTTAAAGGCTTCAAGAAACACTTCCCGCAGGCGGGGATGAACGAGACGCGGCACATGCAACCAGGCGGCAGTTGGTTCAGCCTCTACCGATGCAGCCGGGGCCAAGCGGTCTTCGGCGAGGTGATCTGCAGCGGGCATCTGGCGATCCTCGACTTCGCTGCGGACGACAGGAACGCTGACATCAAACAGGTGAAGCTGTCGCTCGAAGGATTCGTCCGCCAAGTCACACTCTACCGCGCCACGCACAGCCAGATGCTCGTTTACTCGCTCACGCCCGAGATGCTTCAGGCATACAAGACAGGCAAGACGCCCGAGTATATCCGGGTCAGCGAACAGATCGCCGAGCATTATGGCATCCCCAGCCTGAATCTGGCCCGATATGCGGCCGATAAAATCATCGCTGGCGAAATCTCTTTTGAGAAGTTCTCCGCCGACGGCATCAACCCGACCGACGCCGGCGCAAGAATCTACGCCGAAGCCGTCGCGAAGTTCGTGGACGCGCTGATGGCGGCAAGTCCCATCCCGGACAAACCCAAGTCCTACAAGCTGCCCGCGCCGTTGTTCCCGGAAACGGACGACAACGGTCGCATCGTCGCCTACGAGGATCAGGAGGTGAAACAGTCCGGCAACTGGAAACCGGGACAGGTCAGCCCGATTGGTCCGTTCCGCCACGTCCTCGTCGCCGATCAAGCCGGCGCGTCGCTGACGCTGAAGTTCAAAGGCTCGGAGATTGGCATCATTGACGTGGTGGACAAGGACAGCGCGGACTACGAATTCGCCGTGGACGGCGCGCCCTTTCGCAAGCTCGCCGCGCCGAAGGACGTGACCGGCCCGACGATGCGTCCAGTTTCATTGGCCAAAGGGTTGGACCGAAAGGCCGAGCACGAACTCGTTCTGAAGGTCGCCTCGCCCGGCATCGCGCGGATGGGCGGCTTCCTGCTCAACGGCACCGTCGCTGACGCCTTCGCCGGCATGAGCACGCTGGAGCGAATTGATGTGATCTACGCCGCGATGGACCCGATCAAGTATCAGCCCCCGGCCGGCCGCTTCGCGAACATCCCGAAGACGATGAGCAAGCTGCGCGACGGCGGCGAGCTGCGCATGGTGCTCCTCGGCGACAGCATCATGGGCAACACTTCCGGCTCGTCGTTCGAGCTGTTGCTCATGCGCGATTATCCGAAGTGCAAGATCGTCAAGATTGCGTCCCTGAGAAGCAGCACCGGCTGCAAATATTATCGCGAAGACAATCGCGTTCAGGATTACGTCCTGAAGCACAATCCGGATCTGCTGGTCATCGGCGGCATCTCCAACGGCGGCGACGCCGAGGCCGTCCGCTCGGTGATTCAGCAAGTGCGCGCCAAGAAGCCGGGCACCGAAGTGCTGCTGCTGACGCCCGTCTTCGGCGCGATGCGCGACGAGCACATCCGGACGTTCACGCGAGAGATTGACACGACGACGAGCAACTTCCGCCACAACATGCAAAAGGTCGCGGCGGAAGAGAAATGCGCCTTCTTCGACATGACCGGCCCGTGGTGGGCGTATATCCAGGACAGCGGCAAGACCTACGGCTGGTTCATGGGCGACGCCGTCCACGCCAACAACCGCGGCTGCCAGATCATCGGCCGCCTGCTGGAAATCTGGTTCAAGGAGTAGTCGAACGCTCCCTACGACGCAGGACGAAGCCCGGTGGACTGATACGAACGTAGGAACTGGACGGCGCTGTCTTTGTCCGCGAACTGACCGTCGATCTTGTCGCCGTTACTGTAGCGGACTTGGACTTCGTATCTGACGACGGGCCGTGCGCCATCCGTTTCGCTGTAGGCTGCAATGAAGGCGATTGCTTGTTCGAGAGTTCTGCACTCCCTCGCCGCGCCGTGAAGCGGGAGCACGCGAACCAACTCAATGCGACGTGTGATGGCGCGGTCGAGCGCGGCTATGAAGGAATTAACCTCCTGCGTATTGATTTCCCGCAGCTTCCCGGCAACGCGGCCCTGCTGCCTCGCGGTCAACCGCTCCCAAGACCGGACCTTGCGGGCAAACTCGACGTCAGGCGTCTCCTCATCGAAGGCAGCATTCACGCCCGCCGCGCGAAAGGCCTCAACCACGGTATCGTGTGGGAAGTAGAGCACTTTGAAACCCAACGACCGCAACTGCGTCAGCGCCCCTTCCGTGAAGACACCGGCGACAATGACACCGATAAACGGTGCCGCCGTTTGATGCGTGAGCAGCAGCGGTAGAATCGCTCCTTGGATTTCCTGCGCCTTGTTCCGGGAATGCTTTGTATAACGCCGCCACGCGACCTCGATGAAAGCCACTGGCGTGCCGATCTTGTCGGGAGAGCCGCCTCTTTCGAGCACGAAGTCCAAGTCGTGCGTGTTGCCATGAAGGTCCGTCCAACTAACCTTGTTGCCGCTGCGTGCGGGCCTCGGCCCTCGTTTGTCCACGTAGAGGCTGTGTTTGTTTGCGAACTGTTCCAGAAGCGGTTCGACGGCGGCTTCGATGACGTCGCCGATGATCTGGCCGAACTTGTGAGCGGGAGATTTTGCCATAAGCTATCCTTGAACCCACAGGCGGCCTTCGTGGAGCGGCACGCGATGTTTGCGATTCTTCCACTTCACATTCCGGTCGCGAGTTTTCTCGAAAGCATACGACTTGAAGCCGGCGGCTACGGCGAGTTCGCCAAGCCATTTGTCAACGGGCACGTAGATGCCGTAAGGCGCCGAGTCTCCAACAACAAAACACACCAGCGCGCCCTCAACCGTCACGCGTCGCAATGCCTGCCAGACCTTCGCCATGTCCTCGAAATAGGCGGCGATCATTGTGTGATATGTCTTCTTCCCACCGTGATGTTCCCTCTCGGCCTCCAGGCGTTTGCACGTGCCGACGATTTCCTGCCGGATCGGCGCGAGCAACGGCTGATCGAGAATGCCGAAAGTCTCGCCGTTGATCTTGGCCACGTGCTGCGTGCAGGAACGAATGAGGTGCCTCCTCACGGCTTCTTGAAGGTCGCCCCATCCCTCCACCTCGCCGAGGAAACTCATCTCAAGCCGCGTGGCATCGGCGTAGTCGTAGTTGTTGGTGTAGGGAGGCGAGGTGATCACGAGGTCCGCCCACTTGTCCAGGACCGGCGAACACGATCTGGCGTCGGCCGCGTGCAGAACTGCTACCGGCCCGAACTCCTCCCGCTGTCGGGCGGCCATGTCGTTGGCCATAAGATAGACCTTGGTCTCGAACGCCTTATACGGATCGGCCGATTTGGCCTTGGTCTTGTTCGGCAGCACATATTGCCACTGCGCTGTGCCGACGGGGGAGCATTCGCGCAGGATGGACACCAAGGTCAGCCAAGTCAGCTCCGAGTTCGCTGAGCCGTCCGCAATTTTCTGCCACGCATTCCTCAACGAGTCGAGACGGCTGAGAACATCCGGCGGAAAACATTTCCCGATGAGCACGGAGCATCCTTCAGAGCTTCGCTCGTGCTTCTTTGCGTATTGCAGCACCGCGAACGCGTAGTCGCGGAATGCCTTCGGGTTCTCCCGCCAATGCAGCTTCGCCCGCGCCACGCGCGCCACAAACGGATGCGCTTCGACACCGGCCGCCTCGATGCCGCAGCGTTCGCCTTCCAGCAGCACGGTGCCGGAGCCGGCGAACGGATCGAACACCCGTGTTCTGCCTTTGGCAATTTCCCGCAGCATGACCTCTCTCGCCCAAGTGGCAGAGAACCCCGCCGAAAACCGAAACCAGCGATGAATTGGCAAGGAGAGATTGTCGCTGAAGGTGGAGGTCGTGTTGGTCTTGGGGCTGGGCCGTTGCTCGCCAACGAAATACAACTGCATTTGCTCGCGCACTGCGCTGGGCGCGGTCGAAGTTGGTGCCTTCTTTGCCATGTGATAAGGGCACGCTAACAGAATCGCGCTGGGCGAAGCAAGCGCCGGGCTATCGTCAAGGCTGCGGAGGCCCTTGCTCCGGCTCCTTCACCTCGTAGCCAATCGCCTCATAGCCCTTCAACCGTTTCTCAAACATCCGAGCGAAGATCGGCACGCTGCCGTCCACGTAATCGTAAACTTGCACTTCGCGTTTGGCATCGTGAAGCCGGTGCAGACGCCCGACATACTGCTGCAAGGTGCCGCGCCACGAAATCGGCATGGCTAGAAAAAGCGTGTCCAGCCGGGCATCATCGAAACCTTCGCCAATGTAGCGTCCCGTGGCGATCAGCACGCGCTCCTCGCCATCGCGAATGGCAGCAAGTTTGTCGGCAAGTTCCTTGCGCTGCTTGACGCCCATCCCGCCCCTAAGAATCATAACGTGCTTTACCTTCCCGCTGAGCCGTCGGGCGAACTCCTCCACGTGCTCGGTGCGTTCGGTGAGTAACAACGGTGACCGCCCAGACCTCATCGCTGCAATGAGGTCAGCAAAGATCAGGTCATTGCGGCACCTGTCCGCAACTAACGCTGCGTAGAGTTCATAGATTTCCGGCTTGGCGGGTTCAGGTGCGGTGCGGAAGTTCGTGTCGCGAGGGATGACGTAGTGATTGAACGGCCGCGCAGCCGCCTGCTCCTTTGCATCCACGCGGAAGCGAATGGGACCACTTTGCATGAACAGGATCGGCTGATGGCCATCCTTGCGAATCGGCGTGGCGGTCAGACCGAGAACGAAACGCGCCTTTGCCTCACGCAACACCTGCTCGAAGCTGAACGCGGAAATGTGATGGCATTCGTCCGCGATGATCTGGCCGTAGTCCGCCACGAGGTCTTTGACCTGGCCTTTGCGGTTCAGGCTTTGAAGAACGCCAATGTCTATAATGCCCGTCCGGTGGTTCTTGCCGCCGCCAATCTGTCCGATACTCTTGATCGGAAGGTTGAGGAACACCGCGAGCCGTTCGCGCCACTGGTCCATGAGTTGGCGACGATGCACCAGCACTAACGTGTTGACCTTGCGCGCCGCGATAATCCGCGCAGCAACCACGGTTTTGCCGAAGGCCGTCGTCGCCGAGAGAATACCATCGTCATGGGCCAGCAGCGCATCCGTCGCTTCCTGTTGTAGCGGACGCAGTTCGCCGTGGAACTCCGCCTCGATGGTCTTGCCTGTAAATCGCTCGTCCTTGACCTCCACCTCCACCTTGTGCGCCTTGAACAACTCCAAGACTTCGGTCAGGCAGCAGCGCGGCAAGCCGACGTGATTCGGGAACTCGGCCGCGCAATGGATGATCCGCGGCTTGCCGAAGGTGGACAGGCGCATCGCTTGGGCACGATAGAACTCCGGATTCTGAAAAGCGGCGAGACGAATCAAGCGGTTCAGCATCGCCGACGGCAGGCCAGCTTTCTCCACGTAAACCAAGTTGCTTCGAACGATCCGCACCGTCTTTGGCAGCGGTTCCGAAATCGGCGATTCCTTCTTCCTCTTCGAGGGCGGCAGCGTCCACGGCTGCTCGTCTGCCTCATCCGTCGCGAGACTCAACCGAATACCGACAACACGCCCGGCGCGTTCAGCCTCGCGCACGATGGCTTCGACTTCCGCAGGCCGCATCCGGCGAACTGACGAGAGATACGCCCACTGGTCGTCGTGCGGCGCGATATTCTCGTCCACGAACACACTGTTGCCTTGGCTGCGCGGATCGTGCTGTAGCGGAAGAGCAATGAGGTTGCCGAAGCCACCCTTGGGCATTGTGTCCTGGTTTGGAAACAGGCGGTCGTATGAATCCAGTCCCACCTGATGCCGACGCTCCATCGTCCGCGTCAAGATGGCCGAGCCGAGTTTGCGGGCGAGGATGGCAGGAATCGCGGAGTCGAAGAATATCCAAACGTGCCCACCTTTTCCCGAGCGCGAGCGTTCCAAGGCGGCAGGAACATGTCATTCCGCGCATGTAGCCAGAAAAGCCAGAGCGTCCTGTTGCCAACTCGACTTGTCGAAATCCGCCGCGAGAAACCAGCACGTTTCGTCGAGCAAGAGCGGATAAACCCCGACGATATGTTTCCCAGTCAGATGGTCGTAGATAACCCGGTCAGTCAACGGGAACAGCTTCCGCTCAGCTTTCCCTGCGTTCTTGCCGCGGCCGAACCTCCAATCGCGAATGCAAGCAGGCGAGTAGCCAGTCTTCCCATTTCGCCCTTCCCAACGCACGGCATACACATCTTCTCGTCCGTGGAACAGATGTCGAAACAACTTCACCTTGGCTTCCGGAGATGACAGGTTGGTGAGCGCTCCGTCAAGTGAGGTGCCTTCAACCTTCGGCGGCGCAGCGGGCGGTAGCTGGTGCAAACCAAGCGCATCACGCAACCGAGTGTTCTCATCCCGCAAACGGGCACACTCAGCACGCATTGCCTCAAACTCCGCGCGCAAGTTTTCATCTGTGCTCATAACAAGGCGCGATTATCACACAGTCGAACGGGGCATCAAGGAATCCCGCGTTAATAACCTCTCCACCTACAAGCATAATACGCTACCGCTAACCGCATCCACACGGATGCGACTCTTGTCCATTTACCAGCGGGCATCGGTGCGCCACAATGGCCGCAATGATGAATAGCGAACTTGCCGGCAAGATCGAACGAACCGTCGCGCTGGTCCTTGCGACAATCATTGCGCTGCCGGGATTGGTGGTCGCCGCCTCCACTGACAAGGACTCGTCCCAGCAGATGACGGCGAGCGGCAAGGCGAATTCGGTCCCGCAGGGATATGTTCCGCCGCTGGTGAGCAACGGCAGCCTCTCGATGCTGGTTGACTACCAAGGAGGCCAGTCCCAGCGCGCGTATAGCCGCATGACGCCGGGCATTTGGTGGGCGGGACGCCGATACGGGCCGCCCAATGACCAGCTTATCCCGTTCGGACATTTCGAGTCGGAACTGAGCGTTGATGGGACACGGTGCGCGGCGCCGGCGGCGTGGACGCAAACGCTGGACACAAAAACGGCGGTTGTGACCTGCCGCAACGATTACGACAACGGTCTGTCGGTTGAGACCACCGTGTTCACGCCGCTCGCCCACGACTTGGTCGTGGTGAAGAAACGGTTTGTCGCGAGGAACGCCAGCGTCCGCTCGGTTCGCGCGACGTTCAAATACCAATTCACGCCGCCGGGAAATGAGAACCGTGTGCCGAGGCGCGTCACCGGCGCCTACGCGTGGAGCGACGCGTCGCGGAGCGCGGAGTTCCGTTATCAGGCGGATGGGCATCGGCCGTGTGACGGCGTTATTTCGGTCTTTTCGGATGAGCCGGTGACCGCAGCCATCAACAAGCAGGCGGTTGCGTTGACGTCCGATATCACGCTCGATGCGGCCAAGCCGGTGGAGGTGACGACCTGCCTGCTGTTCGCGGACTCGTTGGATGGCAAAGATTATCTGGAGCGGGCGGCAAAGCTGCGCGAGCTAGTGCGGCAGGAGGGCTATGACGGCTTGCACGCCGCGCACCGGAAGGCGTGGGCGGCGTATTGGGGCGAGTCGTATGTGCGTGTCCCGGACGAGCGGCTGGAGAAAGCCTACTGCACGGCGCAATACCACCTGCGGGCCAACGCGACGAAGTGGTCGTTCCCGGTCGGGATATTCAACACGCACTGGGCCGGCCGGTTTTTCGGCTGGGACGAGATGTTCTGCTATCAGGCGCTGGTCAGCAGCAATCATCGCGACATTTCGCGGCGTTGTCCTGAGTTCAGGTTCGCGGGGCTGCAAAAGGCGCTCGACCGGGCCAGTCACTACGGCAAGCCGGGAACGTATGGCGCGCGTTATCCGTGGGAAGCGATGGAGGACGGTTCCGAGGCGGCGCCGCCCGGCTTTTGGATGGAGCACGTTTTCCACATGTCGAACATCGCGCTGTCGGCGTGGTTCCAGCACCTCTATGCGGACGACGCGGCCTACCTCAAGAACACCGGCTATCCGGTGATCAAGGAGTGCGCGCGGTTCTTCCTCGCCAACATGATCTATGAGGCTCCCGACGGTGGGATGTTCATCGGCAAATGCACCGACCTCGAACGGCTCGGGCCGGCGCGGCAGAATCCGTTCATGACCTCCTGCGGCGCGATCTACACGCTGGAAGCGGCGGCGCAGGCGGCTACGCTGCTCAAGACCGACGACGGTGAAGCCGCCACGTGGAAACACGCCGCCGCGAAACTGCGCGAGTCACTGCCGCACAACGGCGAACGCTATGTCCCCTACGCCGGCTGCAGGGAGGAGAGCGTGGCGTCGCTCGGCGGACTCTTCCCGTATCCGCTGTTCGATGAGACCGACACGCGCCAGCGAAACGCCGTTTATCATTTCGTCGCGAACGGCCGCGCGTCGGGCAACATGTATCCGGTCGGCAACTCGGTTTGCGCGTGGTATGCGGGCTGGATGGCCGCCGCGCTGGCCATGCTGGGCGACAAGACGGAGCCGTTCAAGTTGCTCAACGAAGCTGCGGCTGGCGCGGGTTGTTTTGCAGAGATGTTTGAGATCAACGAAGCGAAGGTCGCCATGCACCCGTGGTTCTCGACCGCGTCGGGCAACGTCGTCTATGCGCTCAACCAGATGCTCGTGCAAAGCCGCGGCGATCAGATTCGCATCGCGCCTGCCGTTCCCGAAGCGTGGAAGGACTTCTCGTTCAAACTCGCCTGCCACGGCAATCTTGCGGTGGAGGTCGTTGTGAAAGGTGGACGGCTCACGAAGCTGATGCTCCTGCCAAACGACGCCATCGCCACGCACCGGCGAACGTTGGTTCTTCCGTCGAGTCTGGTCGGCAAAGGTTCGCTCAACAGCCCGGCCGTCAAGGCCACAACAGGCAAGGGAAGCAACTCGCTCATCAATGTTGAGTTCAAAGGTCCAACAAACTTGATCGGAGACACAAAATGAAGCCCCTATGGATTTGCATCGTCGCGCTGTCGTCCCTTTGGGTTGCCGCCCGCGCGGAGGTTTACACGCTGAAAGACCAGCAGGTCGAGGTGGCGATTGACGAGAAAGGCAACCTGGTCTCGCTGAAGAACCCGCAAACCACACACGACTACGCCGCCGGCAGACCGCTGTGGCGGCTCTATTTCGACCGCAAGGACGGGCAGAAAGAGAACGAGGTTGCCGCGCCCGAGAATCAGCCCGCGATTGAACAACAGAACAATCGCATCGTGCTCCGCTATGACTCGCTGAAGGCTCGCGGCGCGAACCTCCGGATGAAGCTGGTTCTGAGCATCCGGCTGGAGGACGGACTGGTTCGTTTCGGCTCGGAGGTTTCAAACGACGAGCCGCACACGATCATTCGCGAGCTGCACTATCCGCTTGTTGGCGGTTGCCGGTTGCCGGCCGACTGCAAGTTGCTGACGACGCAGCGCGGCGGCCAACTCTACGCGAATCCGACGGGCCACATCCTCGGCGTCGGCAACAGTCCGCCCTACATGGCGCCGTCGCAGTTTTACCGCCAGATGGACCTGAAGTATCCCGGTCACACATCGGCGAACTGTTTTGCGCTCGTGGGCGGCGCGCAGGGGTTGTATCTCGCCAGCCACGATCCGGCGTTCCAAGACACGTGGCACGGACTGCGCGTTCATCCCGACGCGGCGGGCGCGTGGACTATGCTGGAGGCCGGCCTCTACAAATACCCGAACTGCGTGGAAGGGCTGTCGTGGTCGTGCGACGCGAACGTGATCGCGCCCTACTCCGGCAGTTGGCATCAAACATCGAAGTTCTATCGGAAATGGGCTGACACTTGGTGGCGGCAACGCGAGGCGCCGCTGTGGGTGCGCAAGATGAAAGGCTGGCAGCGCCTGATTTTCGTTCACCAGTATGGCGAGCAGTTCTTCTCGTTCAACGACCTGACCGGCCGCATACGCAAGGCCGGCCAGAGCGTCGGCTGCGAAAACGTGCTGGCGTTCGGCTGGTGGAAGGCCGGCATGGACAACGGTTATCCGGACTCGTATTGGGTGACCGACGCCGAGCAGGGCGGCGACAAGGCTTGGGCGCAGGCCATCGCCGATTTCCGCAAACAGGGCGGCCGGCTGATGCTCTATTTCAACGGGAAGCTGATTGATACCGCGAGCGCATTCTACCGCAACGGCGACGGCAAGAACGCCTGTTACCACGACAACACCGGCGCGCACTACACAGAGCAATACCGCTTCAAGGGACTCGGCACGTTCACCGGCCATCACAATTCGCGGACGTTCGTGGTGGCCGACACGCGACGCGACGAGTGGCGCAAGCAACTCCTGCGGATGGCCGACCGCGCGATCAGTTTCGGTGTGGACAGCGTGTTCTACGACCAGTTGGGCTATGCCGAAGCCTCGTCGAACTGGGACCTCAGCGGCGAGTTCGCGGTGCCGAACACCCGCGTCATCGCCGACAAGGCGGAGACGTTGAAGATGATCCACGATTATCTGGACACGAAGGCCAGCCCTGACTTCGCGCTCGGCACGGAGCACTGCACGGACGTGACGGCCCAGCACGTGGACTACATCCACAACATCACCGGCGCGACCGGCCCGACGGATTTCACCGAGTGGATTCGCTTCACGTTCCCGGAGATCATCCTGTCCGACCGCGAAATCCGCGACGACACCGACGTGCCGCGCCGCGTGAACCACGCGCTGCTCAAGGGCCTGCGCAACGACATTGAGATCTACCGGTGCCGCGACCTGATAGACAAAGCGCCGAACTACCAGCGTTATCTGGCCCAGGTCAACCGGCTCAAGGACAAATATTGCGACCTGCTGCTGCTCGGCTCCTACAAGGACACCGAGGGATTTGCAAACGACAACCCGAAGGTCAACGTCCGCTGTTTCATCAACGGGAATCGCATGGCGGTCGTGGCGACGCAGATCTCCCCAAAACCGGCGACGGCGTGCGTTCGCGTGCCGGGCTACACGTTTCAGGAATCAAGCTGCCTCGGCGAGGCCAAACTGGAAACCATGCCTGATGGCGGTCAGTCTGTGCGTCTCGGCCAACACGGTCTTGCCGTTCTCGTTTTCCGTAAAACTACCCCGCCGGCCGCCGTGACCGACCAGCAACTGCGCGCGAAAGCTGAGGAGGCGTGGCGGGCGGCGTGGGACCGGTTCTACGACGACCGCACGCACCTCTTCTACGACTACGTTTGCAGCTACGAGCCGGCCAAGCGCCTCGCCGCCCTGCCAACGCCGAAGGAAGCCCGCCGCCAATATCCCAACCCCAATGGCTGGGGCACCGGCATGGAAGATTGCGCCATCAGCGGCGGACTGATGCTGTCCATGATCTGCGACCGGTTCGCGGCCACCAACGATGCCGCGCTGCGCCCACTCGCCTCGAAAGTCTTCGCCGGTCTGGCGTCGCTGGTCACGGTGAGCGCGACCGAAGGCTTCGTCAGTCGCGGCATCTGCCCCAGCGACCGCCGCTCGCACTACCCCGAGAGTTCGCGCGACCAATACACGTGGCACGTCTATGGCCTGTGGCGCTACTACCACAGCCCGCTGTCGCAGCCGGAGGAGAAGGCCGCGATACGGAAAATCATCACCGCCATCTGCCGGCGGCTGGAGCGCAATATCGTCGCCACGAAGAATTACAGCATCGGCAAGGACACCGGCACGTTCGACGGTATTGTGGACAAGATGTGGGAGAACATGGCCCACGAGATCGCGCGCCTGCCGATGATCTACGCCATTGGCGCGGACATGACCGGCGATAATCACTGGAAGGAACTCGCCCGCCGTTACAGCTCCGAAGCCGCCACGAAGTCGAAAGTGGAGTCCACCAAGATTCCTTACGCGTTGCTGCAAGAGCAAGTGTCGCTGGAGGCGCTCTATCAACTGGAGGATTCACCGGACTTGAAGCGCCAGTGGCTGGAGGCGATGCAGTTAGTGGCAAACCGGGCGCAGGTCTTCTTCGCCAAATGCCTCAAATACCAGCCACCGTCAGGCGCGCCGTTCTGGTTCGACTGGCGGACGTGGCCGCTTCGCAAGTCGTCAATCTACAAAGTCCCCACCCGCCCCGACGCCATCCTTACCGAGGACCGCACGATTCGCGAGCCAGCCGAAGCCGCGCTCGTGCAGCTTCTGATGCCCCAGCCATCGCTGACCTCGGAACAGCTCGCGCTGGTGAAACAGATGATCGCCCAAGTGGACTACAACAAAGTTGTTTTCTACGGCCACTACTACACGCAGGCCGTCTATTGGCGCGCAGTGCGACTGGGCGTGCTCAAACTTCCGACCGCGCAGCGAAACTGAGAGAGTAAAACACGAGGAAGATGGGGATCGAACAAGTAGAGGAGAAAGAGATGATACTAGGTCAAATACTGAGATGCTTGCCTTTAGGCTTAGGACTGTTCGCTTTGACGGCGGCAGCTGCGCCAGAGCGCGTGACGCTTCGCCCGCAGGACACGGGGGAGGCACTCATCAACCCTGGCATGGGTTGGGTGACGCATTTCTATTCCGGGCGCACCGGGAATTACGGCTATCGGCTGGAACCCTCGGACGCCTTGGACTGGTTTCCGGGATGCTCGGTGGTTTACATGCGCATCCCATGGGCATTTGTCGAACCGGAAGAGGGCGTGTTCAACTGGACCGTGTTCGACACCCCTGCGCAACGGTTTGTCGCCAAGGGCAAGAAGATGGCCCTTCGCATCAACTGTTGCGAACACTGGATTCCATGGGCCACGCCGAAGTGGCTGATGGAGAAAGGCGCAAAGGGGGTCTGGTTCATGAAGGGGAAAGGGCCGCAGCCGGACGGCCAGCTTTGGGAGCCGGATTACCTTGATCCAATCTATCTGGAGAAACTGGAGGCGCTGATCAAGGCGCTCGCTGCGCGGTATGACGGCAACCCGAACGTGGCATTTATTGACATTGGCACCTTCGGCCTGTGGGGCGAAGGGCATACGATATTCAGCAGTAAGCTTTCGGCAAAGATCACGGAAACAGCGGTGAAACAACAGATCGATCTCTACACGAAGTATTTCAAGAAAACGCTGCTGTGCATCAGCGACGACGTCGTCGGTCCCGCCGCGCCCGGCACGAACTTTCCCATCACCGAGTATGCCTTTGCGAGAGGGGTCTCGCTGCGGGATGACAGCATTCTGGTCCAGCGTCCGCCGAAGAGTTGGTATCACGCGGAACTTGCGGGCCGCTTCTGGCCGACCCTGCCGGTGATCGTGGAGCATGAGCACTACGGGCTTTCAAAGGCAAGCCAGGCATGGAGCGGCCAGCGGTTGCTGGAATCGGTGGAGGCATACCATTGCAGCTATCTCTCTATCCATTGGTGGCCACAGGAATTTTACCGAGAGAACAAGGAGGCGGTTGAAAAGATCAACCGGCGTCTCGGATACCGCATCCAGTTGCGTGAGATCACTTATCCGGGCACCGTGGAAATAGGTGAACGCTTTGCCGTTCAATGGACGTGGGCGAACGCGGGCGTGGCCACCTGCTATCAAGGCGGGTTTCCGGCGCTGACACTCAAGAACGCAAAGGGCGGTATCGTCGCGGTGCTGGCGGATGGCGCGTTCGACATGAAAACCCTTCCGCCCGGCGCTTCCGATGTGCCACCTCAGAAAACGCACACGAGCACCTTCAACGTTGGCTTCATGACGCCAAAGAAGTTCTTCAACGACTTCACGTTGAAGATGGAGCAGCGCCCGGGCAGTGATTTCTATGCGGGTCCGGTGACCCCGGCGACACGCCCGGGCACCTATGACCTATGTGTGTCGGTCGGTCTGGTGGACGGCACACCTGTGTTCGCGCTGCCGCTTGCCGGAGATGACGGACAACACAGGTATAAGATCGGCACGCTTACGGTGAAGGAACCGTCGGTGCCGGGCATAGAATTGAAGTGACCAGGGCAAATCAAATGAAACGAATCATGACGATTCTGGCAGGAATGATGTTGGCCGCAGGAATGGCGTTCGGCGAGCCGGTGGGTTACTGGCGTTTTGATGGCGACCTTTCCGCCGAGGGCGCGCCTGCGCTCGCCGGCAAGGCGGGGGTATTTGAGAAAGGAACGCGACCCGTCTTTGATGCAGCGACGCCGGGATCAAACATCTGGTGCGGGGCGACGTTTTCGGTCGTGAATCCGGCCAACCGAAGTTCGTTGCGGTTCGTCAACGAAAGCGTGGCTGGCGCGGGGAGTCCTGTCGGCGGAGAGGTGATTGTTGCCGGGGCGGATGCGAAGACGAAGCCGGGCGACCTGACGGTGGAGGCGTTTGTGAAGATGAAGCGGCAGATGCCGCGTCACGCGCTCATCGCCAGCAAGCGCCGCAACGGTCAGACGGGCGCGAGTTGGTCGATCTCGATTGATCCGCAGGGCATGGTCCGCGCGCGTTTCGACACGCAACCGGGTGCAGATTCGAAGAGCGGCGAGGGATTCAACCAGTCGTTCGGCTCGACCGGCAGCGTGGCGGACGGCGCGTGGCATCACGTGGCGCTGACGTTTGACCACGCCACACAGGCGGCGGTCATTTACGTGGACCACGTGCGATGCGGCGGCGGCGTCACGAAGGGGCCGCTGGTGTATGACGACGGCGCGTTGGTGTTCGGGCGCGGGCTGGACGGCTGGCTGGATGAGGTGCGGTTGAGCGCAGAGGTGTTGCACCCGGAGCAGTTCTTGCGAACGTGCCGGTTCTTCTCCGACATGAAGCCGCGCGTGCCGACCGTGGCGATGCTCGACCAGACGCCGACGCGTGTGCAGACGTCGCTGAAGCTCGATTGGGCGAAGGTCGGCACGTTGAAGCCCAAGAGCGTCAGCGAGATCAAGACCTCGATGTGGTCGCTGGGCTGCGAGACGCTCGACCGCGATCTGGCCGACTGGGACGCTTACAAGGCGTATCTCGAACCGCTCGGCATCCGGCACATTCGCCTGCAAGGCGGCTGGGGACGGACAGAGAAGCAAAAGGGCGTCTATGATTTCGCGTGGCTGGACCGCATCGTCGACGACGCGCACACGCGCGGTCTCGCTGTCTGTCTGGAAACTTCCTACGGAAACCGGCTCTACGAACCAAGGGCCGCGCTCGGCCCCGGCGGCAGCTTGCCCCAAGGCGAGGAGACGCTCGCCGCTTGGGACAAATGGGTCGAGGCGTTGGCGCGGCGTTACTCGGCCAAGGGCGTCGGCGAGTGGATGATGTATAACGAGCCGAACCTCGTTAAGAGCAACACGATCGAGAAGACCACGGCGTTCAACATCCGCACGGCGCAGATCATCAAGCGCGTGGATCCGAAGGCGCGCATCGGCGGGCTGGTCTCGGCCGGCGCGAATCCGGATTTCATCGGCGGCTTTCTCCGCCTCCTTAAAGAGCAAGGGAAGCTTGGCCTGTTCGAGTGGGTCATCTATCACCACTACAGCGGGAATCCCGATGCCACCTACGATAGGGTGGAGAAACTCCAAGAGTTGGTGTCTGAGCTTGCGCCGAAGTTGCGCTTGTGGCAGGGCGAGGCTGGCTGCGCTTCGGAGGAGGTGCAGTTTGCGTTGAGCGGCGTGGACTGGACCGAGTTGTCGCAAGCCAAGTGGAACGCGCGCCGCATGCTGGGCGACTTGGCGCGCGACATCCGGTCGTCGGTATTTACGATCTCCGACCTGAGCTACCACAAGGACTTCATCTCCCGCTACGGCCTGCTCAAGACCGACTCGAACAACGCAATCATCAAGGTCAAGACCGCCTACTATGTCGTGCAGAACGTCGTCTCTGTGTTCAACGACGCGGTGGAGCGCGTCCCGAACGCAGCCGTCACCATCGAGTGCGAGAAGAAGCTCACGGCCCATGCGTTCTGCGACAAAGCCACGGGCCTAAGCCTGATCACGTTCTGGGACAGCGCAGGCATTCCCTGCAACGAATGCACGCCCATCAAAGCGCAGTTGACCATGCCCAACGCCAAGTTCAAAGAGCCGGTCTGGCTCGACCTGATCACAGGGAACATCTACGCGATCCCAGCAGACAAAATCGCCGCCGACGGAGCCAACACCATCTTCAAAGACGTGCCCGTCTATGACGGCCCAGCCGCCATCACCGACAAGAGCCTGTTGAAGTTCGAGCCTGCAAGGCTGAAGAAGAAAGCCAAGAACCCCATGGCAGCCGCCAGCGATTGAGGCTCGCACCAGTTCCCGCTAACCGCATCCACACGGACGCGATTCTTGTCTATTTACGTCGAGGTGCGCCACGAGCACACTGGATGGCATGAACACGTTCCATGAACTTCCTATGAATCGAAAACCACGAATCCACATGGACTGGCGTGTCCTGCTCTTCTTGCCGTTGTTTCTCTGTAGGCTGTTTGCAGAAGAGACGCCAACCTGCGTGAACGTCTCCCCAGAAATCATCTCGCCCGACCAGGGTGCGATTCAGAACGCCGGCGTCGGCACTGAAATCTGGAATGGAGACCCTAGCAATGGCGTAACGAACCTCGTCAAATACGCGGTCCGCGTCAGCGACCATGCGGTCAACTCCATGATCCGCGTCAGTTGGGCTGATTACGAAACGAAAGAAGGGGAATACCGCTTCCAGAAGATGGACAAGCATTTTGAACACTGCATCCAATACGGCCAGAAGCTCAACATCGGCTGTTTTGTGACGAGCGCCGGAGGAAGGAGCATGATCGCCGGCGCCCGGTGCTCGTATCCGGCTTACGTCCATGAAGCGATGCAGAACAGCGCGCAGAAAGACGTCACCTCCCCGTTGTTCACTGACAAGAAGAACCTCTGGGAGCCGAACTTTGAGAACCCATGTTTCTTCGAGCGGTATGACGCGTTGTTGAAGGCGTTCGCGGCATACCTGGAACGGCCGCAGACGTTTGGCGGGCGGGCGGTTCAGCGCAAGAAGCTGGTCCGCTGTATCGAAATGCGCCACTTCGGCTTCTGGGGCGAAGGCGCGTATCCGAAACACCTCGTGCCTGCACACTCCAAATACTTGATCCAGTTTGCCGACGCGTTCATCAGGCACTTTCCCGACATACGAATTGTGGTTCCCACCAATGGGATGGTCTATATCCCTTCGGTTTACGACGCGCTCAAGGATTACCATTTCCACCTTCTGTCCGCGAAGAACAGCGTCGGGTTGCTCGGAATTTTCCGCGACAACTGGGGCTGGGATGAACGATCGAGCTATTATCAGAAGATCTATTATGCATCCAACCGATACGAAAAAGACGGCGTCAAGATGTATGAACTCCTTCGCGACCGCTGGAAGTTCGCGCCGCTTGTGGGGGAACCGGGTCGCACCGGCCCGAAAAAAGACTGGCACCCCTATTCCTGCCTGCTCGATCAGGTGAGGTATCTGCACCCGGTTGTCATCCGCAATTGTAACGTGTCAGATGGCGCGAACGCCTTCAATCCGACAGGTTACAGCATCTTCAACGACCCGCAGGCACTGGACAACTTCCACCGGATGTATGCGATGATCGGTTTCCGATACCTGTTCACTTCCGCCAGAATCACACGGCATAACGGCGGTTTGGAGATCGCGACGGACTGGTTGAACATCGGCCTGACACCAACATACGACCAATGGAAACTCCGGTTCTTCATCGAAGACGAGACCGGAAAAGAAGTCTGGACCGGCTTTTCATCGCTGGATCTGCGGACGGTTTTCCCCGACGAGAACACTCCGCCGGGCGTTGTGGATGCGCGCAAGGCGAAGACGCATACGGACCGTTTTCCGAACGTCCCTGAAACTGGAAAGCTGCACCTCCAGATTGTTGATCCCGACGGCATCTCCCCACACATGGCCTTGAGCATCAAGGGAAGAACTGCAAAAGGGGCGTATTTGCTGGCCAGAGGTTTGAGACAAGATGCCCGGTGAGAATCGAGACTGGTGTCTGGCGTGTCGCTGGATTGCTGGCCCGAAAACAGAACACGATGAATGTTCGATTTGTGCGTCACCCGCTAACCGCATCCACACGGACGCGATTCTTGTCCATTTACCGCAAGGCATCGGGTGCTCCATAATGGCCGCGATATGGAAACCGAACTGAACGGGAAGATCGCGCTCGTGACCGGCGCGGGACAAGGCATCGGACGGGCCATCGCGCTCGCGCTCGCGGCGCACGGCGCGACCGTGACCGTCAACGATGTGAAGCGCGAAAAGACCGACAAGGTCGTCGCGGAGATTGTTGCGAGCGGCGGTAAGGCCGTGGCTGCATGCGCAGATGTGTCACGGCGCGATGAAGTGGAGCGGATGGTCGGCGGCATCGTGAAGCGGTTCGGGCGACTCGACATCCTTGTCAACGGCGCGCGCGTGGAGCCGCCACGACCGGCGGGGATGTCGCCGGAGGATTGGTGGGACCGCGTGCTCGATGTGGACTTGAAGGGCGCGTGGCTCTGCTCGATGGCCGCGCTGGAGCCGATGAAACGCCAGCAGTTCGGCCGCATTATCAACATCTCGTCCATCCAAGGCTATATGGGCAACGCCGAGGAAGAGTGGATCGCCTATAGTTGCGCAAAGGCCGGCATGGGCGGGCTGACGCGCTCGCTGGCGCAGGCTGGGCTGAAGCTCGGCATCACCGCCAACGCCATCGCGCCTGACTACATCGAGACCGAAGTCATGGAGGCGCGTTGGGGACGCGAGAAGATGCGCGAGTTTGCCGCAGGTGTGCCGATGGGCCGCGCCGGCCATCCGGAGGAAGTCGCCGAGGCAGCCTTGTTCCTTGTCAAGTCCGGGTTCATCACGGGGGAAACCATCTTCATTACCGGCGGACGATTTGTGATTGGCAAGCAGTAGCTCGACACCAATCGCGAATCACCAATCACCAGTTGCCAACCACCATGAAAATCACCGCAATCAAAACCTTTCTTTGCGACGCCTATCGCACGAACCTGTCGTTCGTGAAAATCGAGACCGACGCCGGACTGCACGGCTATGGCGAAATGACGCTCGAGTTTCACGACCGCGCCATCCTCGGCTGCATCGAGGACCTCACACCGTCATGGCTTGGACGCGACCCAATGGACATCGAGGCGCTGTGGCACGATTCCTACCGCGATGCTTACTGGCGCGGCGGGCCGGTGCTCTCGACCTCGCTTGCGGCGCTGGATATGGCGTGCTGGGACATCAAGGGCAAGGCGCTTGGCCAGCCTGTCTGGCAACTGCTCGGCGGCAAGTGCCGCGACCGCGTGCGTTGCTACGCCAACGCTTGGTTCTCGCCGGCGAAGACGCCCGCTGAATTCGCCGCGAAGGCCAAGGAAGCCGTCGCGCGCGGCTGGAAGGCTTTGAAGTGGGACCCGTTTGGCAGCGCGCACCGCGACATCAGCCGCGCCGAGCTGCTCAACGCCGTGCGTTGCGTCGCGGCGGTGCGCGAAGCGGTGGGCGACACCGATTTGCTGATCGAGGGCCATGGCCGGTTCAACATCGAGAGCGCGCTACGTGTGGCCAACGCCCTCGCGGAGTTCGACATCTTGTGGTTTGAGGAGCCGCTCTTCCCGGAACTGCTTGACGCGCTCGCGGAATTGAAACGGCGCGTGCCAGTGCCGATCGCGGCGGGCGAGCGCATCTACACGCGGTTCGCGGCGCGCGAGTTCATCGAGAAACGCTGCGGTGATTTCATCCAGCCCGACATCAGCCGCGTGGGTATCAAGGAACTGCGTGTCATCGGTGGCATGGCGGAGGCGGCGGGCATCAGCTTTTGCCCTCACAACCCCACCGGCCCGGTCACGAACATGGCCACGCTGCACATCGCCGCTTCCACGCCGAACTTCTTCCTGCTGGAAACGATGGCGAACGATGTGCCGTGGCGCAGCGAGTTCAGCGACGAGGACGTGCGCATTGTTGATGGCGAAATGCTCATCCCGACGCGCCCCGGCCTCGGCATCGAGCTGAACGAAGAGGTGATCGCGAAGCATCCGCCAAAACGCCATCACCTCCGCCACTATCGTGGCGACCTCACCGCCATCCGGCCCGCGGACGCAAAGGAGTGGTTCAAGCGTTAAAGCCGCAAGCGAGGCACGACCATGAAGAAATTGGTTCTCCGTATCGCCTCGGTGCTCGCGTTCGCGACCGCACTTGCAGGGCAGGCGCGCGAGGTGGAGATGGCTACATTCTATGTCGCCACCTGCGGCAACGATGCTTGGTCTGGCAGACTGGCGAAGCCGAACGGCGGGAAGAGCGATGGACCGTTCGCAACGATTGAGCGCGCGCGCGATGCGATTCGCGCGATGAAACGAGACGGCGGCCTGCCGAAGGGCGGCGTTGTCGTGGAGGTTCTCGCGGGCAGATATGAGCTTGCCAAGCCGGTTGAACTCGCAGCGGAGGATTCCGGGACTGCTGAGTCGCCTATCGTCTATCGCGCGCGGCGGGGCGATACGGTTCACCTCAGCGGCGGACGCGTCGTGACTGGATGGAAACCGGTGACCGATCCGGCGGTGGTTGGCCGTTTGGATCCGGCTGCGCGCGGCAAGGTGTTTCAGACCGACCTCAAGGCGCTGGGCATCACGGAATACGGCGACTTGGGCTTGGACGCGGCTGCGGAACTACAGTTGTGGCTGGCCAGGGTTGACAACCAAGCCGAGGACGCCATCGGCAGCGCATTCGCCAGCCGGGGCAAAACAGTCCAGCCGCGATTGGAGGTGTTCTTCAACGACCAGCCGATGGAACTGTCGCGTTGGCCCAACGACGACTTCATCAAGATTCAGGAGGTGCTGGGCAAGACGGAAATCAATGTCCGCGGCACGAAGGGCTGCAAGGAAGGGATCTTTGTCTATGAAGGGGAACGGCCGAAACGCTGGGGGAACGAAACAGATGCCTGGGTCGTCGGCTACTGGTTCCGCGACTGGGCCATGCAGCGGCACAAGATCGCCACGCTCGACACGGAGAAGCGCATCATCACGTTGGAGCAGCCGTTTCACTATTACGGCTACCGGAAGGGGCAATGGTTCCGCGGTCTCAACCTGCTCTGCGAGATTGATCAACCGGGCGAGTGGTATGTGGATCGCCGGACCGGGATTCTTTACCTCTGGCCGCCCGGCAACATCGAGCGGGGACGTGTGGAGGTGTCGGTGGCCCCGGGACTCTTTACGCTGAAGGACACGTCGCACGTCACCATTCGCGGGATGCTGTTCGAAGCGGCGCGCGGCACGGCGATCTCCATCAAGGGCGGACAGCAGTGTCGGGTTGTTGGCTGCACGTTCCGCAATCTGGGCAACCATGCCGTCACCATCTTCGACGGCAAAGAAAACGGCGTCATCGGCTGCGATATGCACGGGATGGGTGGTGGCGGAGTCTATCTCGTCGGCGGCGACCGGAAGACGCTCATGCCGGCGGGGCACTTCGCCGAGAACAACCACATTCACCACTTCGGCCGCTGGGACCGCATGTATCGGCCGGGAATTTTCATGAGCGGTGTAGGTCTGCGCGCCTCGCACAACCTGATTCACGACGCGCCACACTCGGCGATCCTTTTTGGCGGCAACGATCACATGATCGAGTTCAACGAAATCCACAACGTCTGCTTCGAGTCGCACGACTGCGGCGCTATCTATGCTGGCCGGAGTTGGACCTTGCGCGGTCATGTGATCCAGCACAACTACCTCCACCACATTTACGGAAAGTCAGGCGGCCCCTGCAACGGCATCTACCTCGACGACTTGTTCTCGTCCGCCACCGTGCAGGGAAACATCTTCCACCAGGTCCTGCGGCCCGTGTTCCTCGGCGGTGGACGGGACAACATCATCCAGAACAACGTGTTTGTGGATTGTCCCAAGGCCATGCACATTGATGCCCGCGCGCTTGGCTGGTGTGGTCCTCATGCCGACGCACGAATCAAGGAAGCCAGCGAGAAAGGCACCATCGCCGGCGTCCGCTACAAGGAACCGCCGTTCAGCACGCGCTATCCGCAACTGGTCAACCTGCTCGACGACGAGCCGAAGAAGCCCAAGGGCAACATCGTCCGCCGAAACATCTTCTGGCAGGGCCAGGGTGAGAACCTCCGCCGTGTGGCCAACGGACAACCCATCAAAGACACCTGGTGGGATGCCATCGAACCCAAGATCAAACCGTTGGTGAAACTCGAGAACAACCTGATCAACGAAGACCCGAAGTTCGTTGATGAAAAGGCCAGTAACTTTCAACTTCGCGAAGACTCGCCGGCATGGAAGCTTGGCTTTCAGCGGATTCCCGTGGAGAAGATCGGGGTTTATAAGGACGATTGCCGGGCGAACTGGCCAGTAAATCATCCCGTTCGTGCAATGGCTACTCCTGCAACGCGTAAACTCTTGTTTTTAGGCAATAGCATCACCCGCCACGGGCCAAAGCCGGATATTGGCTGGACTGGCAACTGGGGGATGGCGGCCAGCGCGGAGGAGAAAGACTTCGTCCACATCGTTGTGCGCTCGCTTCCCAAGAGGACGGGCGCCGCGCCGGAGGTGATGATCAAGAACATCGCAGAATTCGAGCGGCAATACGCCACGTATGATGCGGAGGCGAAGTTGAAGGATGCGCTTACGTTCGGCGCCAATCTCATTGTTCTTGCCGTTGGTGAAAACGTGCCCGCCCTGAAAGACGACGCAGCCAAGCTCCAGTTTGGAAACGGTCTGCGGAAGTTGCTGCGGGGTTTGAAGGCGGACAAGAGCCCCACCCTCGTCGTGCGAAGCTGCTTCTGGCCGAATCAGGCCAAGGATCAGGTTCTCAAACAGGTCTGTCAGGAAGCTGGCGGTATCTTCGTGGACATCGGTCGGCTGGCCAAAGACGAATCCAACTACGCGCGTTCGGAGCGCAAGTTCGCCCATGCTGGCGTAGCGGCGCATCCGGGTGACAAGGGTATGGCGGCCATCGCCAGTGCGATTCTGGACGCGATCAACAAGCATCAAGGAAAGAAGTTGAACAAATGAGAGAACTGAATGTGTGTGCGAACGTGATTGTAGCGGCCAGCTTGCTGACTCTGGCCGGATGGGCGTGGGGCGCGGAAGCTCAGGACGCGAAGCCCCGCATGAAGCTCGGTGCGTATTATTTCGCCGGTTGGGCGGGCAAGTGCGCGTTTGACGACGGCACGCCAGAGAATGCTTGGGCCAAAGGAATGCCGACACATTACACCAAGAAGCTGGCCACGGAGTTCGCGGGCCGCACACCTCTCTGGGGCTGGCGCGACGACACGCAGGAGTTGATGGAGCGGCAGATCGCCCTCGCAGCGGACCACGGTGTGGCGTTCTTCTCGTTCTGCTGGTATTGGCACGACAACAAAGGCCCGATTAACGTCAAGTCCATCGAGGACGACCCGAAGCATGCGCCGATGCGGCTGTTCATGCAGGCGAAGAACAACAAGCGGATGGAGTTCTGCCTGCTGGTGGCGAATCACGGCGGGTTTGAGATCGTCGGACTGCAGGCGTGGAAACAGGCAACCGACTATTGGTTGACGCTGTTCAAGCATCCAAGCTATCTGCGCGTGGAAGGCAAACCGCTGCTGGTGATCTTCTCGCCGCGAGGCGCCAACAAGGAGGGGCTGGCCTACTTGCAGGAGGCGGCTCGCAAGGCGGGTTTCCCCGGTGTGGCAGTCACAGGATGCGCCAGCGGCAAATCCGAAGACGGGTTTTCGCTGCGCACGCACTACAACGTGACACCGAAGGGAACGTGGGCCAGCAAGGACTCCGAGCGGCACTCCTACCAGGAGTTGGTCGAGGCAAACATCCAAGCGTGGCAGGGCACGCCCGGACAACCATTCATCCCGGTGGCCACGCAGGGATGGGACCGGCGGCCGTGGGAGGGAATCGGTGGGCTTGGACCGAGAGGTTCGCAGGTGTCGTGGTATTACGACAAAGGCACGCCCGAGGCGTTTGGCGGGATGTTGACGAAGATGGCCCAGTGGATGGACAAAAACCCAACGCAAGTGACCAAGGACCGGCTGGCGCTGATCTACGCGTGGAACGAAATCGGCGAGGGCGGCTGGCTGGTGCCGTGCAAGAACGACCCTGACGGCGCGTATCTGAAGACCATCCGCCGCATTGTTCTGGGCAAGTGAAACAGCCAATAGGAAGCATCTTGTAATGAAAACCAAACACACGTGGATGCCGGTTTGCGCAATGCTCGCGATGGGCGTGCTCGCGCTCTGTGCTGGAGAGAAACCCGGCAAGAGCCGTCCGCTGGTCGGAGCTATCCGGTGGGACGCGTGGTATGGGCCGCTTCCCGCGTCTGCGCGGCCGCCGGAATCGGTCGAGTTTCCGGGGTTCAATACCACGCGCAATCGAAAGGTGAGCCAGGATCCCGGCAAGGAGACGCGCTGCGCGCTCGCGGCAGAACAGTGGCGTTACCGGTGGCCATTCTTCACGACGCTCGCGCCGGACGGGAGTGCGAAGGATTTCAACGAGAACAAGCCGGAGGTGATCGAGCGGGAGATCGAGTATGCCGTCCATGCCGGGCTGAGCTACTGGGCGTTCACGGCGTATCCGGAGAACTGTCCGCTGAGTTACACGCTCAAGACGTTCCTGACCTGCAAGAACCGCGACAAGCTCAAGTTCTGCCTGTTCCTGCCGATGTGGCCGGCTTACGGGCGCATCGCGAACGAGGAGGTGGAGCGGGCGTATTGGACGCACGTATTGCGGATGGTCCGCCAACCCAACTACCTCAAGGTCGAGGGAAAACGGCCGGTGTTCTACCTCGGCTTCCTGAACGACCAACTGGCCGAGAAACTCCTCAGTGGGCCGTGGCCAAAGCTCTGCGCCGAGCTGGCGAAGTGCGGCTTCGGGAAACCGTGGGTTGCGATCTGTCACGGCCCTGCGAAAGCGGCGAAGCGGTATTGCGACATGCTGCAAGCCGACGCGCTGAGCCAATACGCCGTCGGCGGCAGCGCGAAGGCGGGGTCGTTTTCCGAGCTAGCCGCGCGCGCGGAGAAGTTCTGGGAGGACTGTGCCGCCACGGGAGCGAACGTCGCGCCCATCTGCATGGCTGGCTGGGACCGCCGTCCGCGCGTGACGAACCCGGTCTCGTGGGAGGACTATCACCTGAAACCAGACGCCTTCGAGCTTTACTACAAGTCCGGCACTCCCGACGAAATCGCCGCCCACATCGGGCGCGGCGTGTCGTGGTTTCAGAAACATCCCGCCAAGAACGGCGCGGGACTGGTGCTCATCTATGCGTGGAACGAATTCGACGAAGGCGGCTGGCTCGCTCCCGCGCTTCCCCCGCCCCACGGCGAAGGCACGGCCCGTGTTGACGCGCTGCGCAAGGTGCTTGTGGCGAAGTGATGCCACACGCACCGACCGCTAACGGCATCCACACAGACGCGATTTTCGTCCCTTTACCATCGGGCGGCGCGTCGCACATACTCCGCCGCATGAACTCGACACGCGTTCTTCTCCTGACAACGATCGCATTCCTGACAAGCTCGCTGGCGATGGCGGCCTGTTTGGAGACTCCGCGCGGAGCACTGACGGTGGACGAGCGCGGGTTGAGCCTCGCGCCGCGCGACCCGGCGTGTCCGGCCATCGTCGCCCACGGCGGGCCGATGTGGTCGCTGCGGCTCAAAAGCGCCTCGCGAGAGGTTTTGCTGCTGTCCACAACTCAGAAGCCTCGGCAGGAAATATCCGCCGATGGCATCCGGCTCGTCTATGACAGCGTCACCGACGGCACGAACACTTGGAAGGTCGGTCTGACGCTGGATTTCCGCTGCAAACAGGACGCGTTTAAGATCAACGGCGAATTGCGCAACGACAGCGATGGCGTGATGGTTCGCGAGTTGACATGTCTCGCGCTTTCCGGCATCGCGGCTCCACCGGAGACGCATCCGTTGCTCTGGCCGAACGGGCTGGGCCAGCGGTTTAGCGCCGGCAGCAAGCCCGGCGAGCGCACGTTCCCCTACCCCGGACGGACAGGCACGATGCAATGGTGCGCGTTTGCCGGCGAGCGTGGTGGCCTCTATGTCGGCAGTCACGACGCGACTCACGGCGCGAAGACTTTTGTGTCGCGGTTCGATCCGAAGACGCGGCAGTCAACGTTGGCGATCCGTTATCAACCGTTCTGTGCCAGCGGCGGACGCTGGACATTGCCGCCGACTGTGTTGTTGCCCTACAACGGCACATGGCATACAGCGGCGCGATTCTACCGCGAGTGGTTTGATTCGGTCGCGAAGGTGCGTCCGCAACTCGATTGGGTGCGCGACGCGTCGGGCTGGCTGTTGTGCATTCTCAAGCAGCAGAACGGCTCGGTGATGTGGGATTATCCCTCGCTCGAAAAACTCGCCGACATCGCCGATGAGCGCGGCCTCGATATTCTCGGCCTGTTCGGCTGGGCGCACGGCGGGCATGACCATCTCTATCCCGATTACATCCCTGACCCGCAGATGGGCGGCCCGGAGGCGTTGCGGCGCGCGCTGAAGGAAGTCCGCCGCCGCGGCAAACGCTCCATTATCTACGCCAACGGCCAGTTGATGGACATCGCCACGGAGTATTACCAGACGCAGGGCAAGGATCAGGCCGTGCTGCGCGAAGACAGCACGCCCGTGCGGCAGGATTGGCAGAAGTTCAGGAGCTTCCCCGCCGTGAAATGCGCGCTGGCGTGCCAAGCGGCAGAGGGCTGGCACAAACGGATGCTGGAGCTGGCGCGGCAGGCGCAGGAACTCGGCGCGGACGGCATCCTGTTCGACCAACTCGGCGTGACCGGCCCGATGGCGTGTTGGGCCAGGAACCACGGCCACCCGTCGCCCACGATGGTCTATGCCGGCGAGCGCGCGGCGTGGGTGCGGCGCGTTGCCGACGAGATGAAACGCATCGCGCCGGAATTCATCGTAATGACAGAGGGCATCCACGACAGCGTGTTGGATTCGGTCCCGCTATTCCACGGTTGCATGGTCGGCGTCTTCACGCCCACGGAAAAGGAACTGTTGGCCGGCACGACGTTCCCGGAAATGTTCCGCTACACGTTTCCGGAAGTGCTGACCACGCAGCGCCACCCGACGCCGATGTTGAACCGGCTCGCAGCCAACTACGCCTGCGTCTATGGCCTGCGCTACGAGATTGAGAGCCGCTACGCTCCCGATGTCCGCTATCTAAACGAGGGCGTGATCCCCATGCGAACCGACTACGCCGACATCCTGAACCCGCCTGACATTGCGATGATGGCCGCCACGCCGCCCGCCGAGGCGACTCGCTACCTCAAGCAACTGGTCGAGTTCCAGCGGCGACACGCGGCGCTGCTGTGGCGCGGCTGTTTCGTGGATGACCAAGGTTTCCAATTCAAAGGCGAGCGGCTCATCGCCAAAGCCTATGCCGCCGGCAATCAACTCGGCGTGCTCGTCTGGAATCCGACCAATAGGCCCGCGACGTTCTCGCTGGCCGTTCCGAAAGCCCGCCTCACCACCACCGCTGAACCCGAACGCGATCAAGTCGAAGCCTTCAGTCCCTTGCCCGCTCAATCAGTCCGTTTGCTCGTTTGGCAAAAGCAATAATGCTGAACACTTCACGCTCCCCGCTTATACTCCCCTTCATGAAATCATCCATTGTCCTCCTTGCGTCCCTCGTTGCCACCGCCGCGTTTGCTGCCGAACCGGCCGGCTACTACAACCGCACCATCTTTACCGATGACTTCAGCAGTAACGGCTTCGGCCCGCGCTGGGGACACTACAAGAGCGGCAGCGTCGTCAAGGACGGCGTGCTGGTCGGCATCACGCCGGAGAAATCCGACCATTCCGCGGTGGACTGCGTCCGGTTCCCGGGCGAGCGTGACCTCGAAGTGTCGGTGAAGTTCCGCTTCGTCAGCGCGAAGGCGAAGAGCTTCAACGTCTGGTTCGACGACAAGGACTACAAAGGCTCCCACGCCGGCCACATTTGCAGCGTCAGCGTCAGCCCGGCAGCCGTGAACATCTCCGACGCGAAGACAGGCAATTTCTGCAACGCCATCTACGAAAAGAAAAAGTCGCCCGCAGGACTGAGCGACGCGGACAAGGCGTTCCTGCTCACCAAGACCAAGCGCCTGCCCGTAAAGCTGACGTTGCAGGACTGGCACACGCTTGTCGTTCGCACCAAAGGCGACGGTGTCGAAGTCAGCCTTGATGGCAAAGCGGTAGGCGCATTCCAATCCGAAGGCATCGGCCACGATCACAAGACGCTGGTCAGCCTCACGACCAATCCCGTGGACGTGCATTACGATGATTTCAGCATCAAGGCCGGCGGCAGCGCTGCGACCAAGCCCTGAGACCAAGTCCTCTCACCACCCAACGCCCCACGCAAGAGGATTTGGCTTTGACCAGCCAGATTATCAACCTACAATGCACAGTATTGCGGTATGAGAACGAGGAGCCGTGTGACAGAACGCTTGCCGACGCCGTTCCTCCGCCAAGACCAGTCAATGCAAACTTAGTGGGAGTTTATGAGCCAAAGAATTACGTTAACCATGCCGTCGAAACTGGGATCCATCGTTGTTTCCAGCACTAAATTCCAAGCGGCGCTGCACAGAACCTCGGATGTCTATGTGGGTCCGCTGGCGGAGCCAGCCGATGCAGGCGGGACATTCCGAGATTTCGGCGCTACCGCCATTGCGATTCTGGGAACCCCAGTGGCTCTGGCTGCCGTCAAGGAACTGTTCGGCTTGATCAGGCTGGCCATTCAGGAAGCGCATAATACGCGGCGATCCCAAGATAAACACCGCCTCGAACTCGCCAAAATGATGCTCATCATGGGTAACAAACACGTAGCCATCAATCTGGACAGCGATTTGCACCAGATTGAAGCCATTGTGGCGGATGTCGAGGCAGAGGTTGTGCAGCAAATCAAGTAGCTGCGCGGCACCACACGATAATGGGAATCATCGGTGGTTTTGTTCCGCTCAATTTCGCTGTCGGCTACAACTTTCCATATTCGCGCTTACTCAAAGCTATACATTTCTTCTGCGGCGAACACTCTTTCGAGTTGGCCGCTGGCGAGGCCCCAGGAGCGGGATTCAAACTACCCAGCAATTTTCCTTTTACGGGAAGCGATGAGGAGTTTGAACACTTGTGTGTCCTTCTGACCTACCTGCACGAGCAATTTCACGCACGCCACTTCACCGCCAGTCCACTCGGATTGACGATGTCTTTCATCGGCGGACGGCAGTATGCGTATATCTCACACTACCTCGAAAAATGGGGCGAGCGCATGGCACGGGAGCCTGCGCGAGAGTTGCGTCTGCCTCTAACGAAGTATCATGAGAAAGACCCAGAGATCCAGCAGATCAACCAGACACGCCACACTTTCAGTCTTCTCCAATTCTTCCTTACAGGTGGCACAGGAAACCTGACGTTAGGAGAGGCTAAAGATACAGTCTTCCCTGCATTCGCACATGAGATGGAGACGCTCTGCCGCACCGCCTTGGGCAAAGCGCAATCATATCCGGATACACGCCTGTTCGCACGCCCCACCGATCCCGTCGCAATCGGCGCCCTGACGGGAGAAGCAGTCATCGAAGGACTGGCTCGCTGCAACGAATTCCTCACGGTGGCGCTACTCGACGCGCCAATAGAAATCCTAAACCGCTACCTCGTCCTAAAAGCACACGGCGTCTATAAAACTGCGATTGTCGTTTTGGAAAAAATGCTCGATGTGAAAGCCCCGTTCTCGTGGAGGCTCACGGCTAAGCTGGCGGACTGGGCGCTCCATGCACCCTTGCTCCCTTTCTTGTTACAAGACCGTGATGTTGTCGCACTTGAGGAGTTATTGCCGGCGTGGCGTTTTTTCTGTCTTGTTAGCCGGTTCAAGCAGCAAGGTTTCACACTTTCAGATTTGGACAAGGACGAACGACACGTGGCTAGAGTTCTCTTCGAGGGACTTGGTTGGGAGAATCCTTGGCAAGTAGCACAACGCATCCGTGAAGCTCATATCGCGCAACCGAAGTCCATATTGACACGGCATTATGTCGAAACCCTTCACCTTGGTGCCGTTCTGCGAGAAACTGATTCAGCAGTGCTTGCCTATCCAAATATAGGCGACCAAGGGCACCGGCTCGGCGCGCTCTACAACATTTTCCCGGATCGTATCGCCCCTGGCACCACCGGAAAGCTCACGTCCGAGCCGAATTCGCATTCAGTTATCATAAGTGTGTTGAGCGATGCGACCGTTGACGCGCTTCTGCAAGATGCCAACCTTCGTCGCTCGTTGTTCTTCGCTCGTTTACTTGCATCTTTCATCAAAGGCATGCCTACGCCCGGCACATTGGTTGGCAAGAATCTTGTCAGAATCGTCGGGCGAAGCGCGGCTCTTAGACTTCTGAAGTCAATGGGCTGGACCGACGATGAGAATGGTTGTCTGTGACCCGCCTCAACCATAGACACCTTTTGGAAGACGATTGAGCAACCGCGGCGGGAAGACTTCATCTCCTGCTGCATCAGAAAGAACATCGGCCATCACGCCGGACCGGATGAAAGCCGGGGCAAGTCCCAGCACTCCAAGGACACGCTTGCCGCTAACCGCGTCCACACGAACGCGGTTTTCGCCTCTTTACCACTCGGCGCAGCCTGACGCATACTGCCGCGCATGAACTCAATACGTCTTGCTGGTCTCGCGGTCCTCGCCAGTCTGATGTTCGCGTCGATGGCGTCCACCGCTGACGCGACGCCGAAGCGGCTCAAGCGCGCGGACAGTTTCTTCGGAATCCACTTCGACTTCCACGCGCGGGCCGACGACACCAACATCGGCGCGAACACTACGCCGGCGATGGTCGAAAACATCATCAACCTCGTCCGGCCCGACTATCTCCAGGTTGATTGCAAGGGCCATCGCGGCTTCTGTAGTTATCCGACGAAGGTCGGCCATCCAGCGCCAAGCATCGTCGGCGATCCACTGCGCGTCTGGCGCGACGTTACGGCCAAGCATGGTGTCGGCCTCTACATGCACTACTCCGGCGTGTGGGACTCCAAAGCGGTCGAAGAACACCCCGACTGGGCCGCCATCAATGCCAACGGCTCCAACAGCACCCGCGCCACGTCGTTCTTCGGCCCTTACGCTGAGAAGTTGCTCATCCCGCAACTCCGCGAACTCGCCGGCGACTACGGCGTGGACGGCGTGTGGGTGGACGGCGAGTGCTGGGCATCGGTGCCGGATTACGGCACGGCGGCGCTGGCGGCGTTCCGCAAAGCCACCGGCATCACCAACGTGCCGCGCAAGCCGGGCGACCCGCACTGGTTCGAGTTCCTCCAGTTCAACCGCGAGCTGTTCCGCAAATACATGCGTCACTACATCACCGCGGTGAAGAAAACGAATCCCAAGTTCCAGATCTGCAGCAACTGGGCCTACACCGACCACATGGCCGAGCCGGTGAGCGCGCCGGTGGATTTTCTGTCGGGCGATTATTCGCCACAGGACAGCGTCAACTCCGCCCGGCTCTCGGCGCGCTACCTCGCGCGCCAAGGCAAGCCGTGGGATCTCATGGCGTGGAGCTTCAGCACCAAACCCACGCGCGCCCAGAAAACCGCCGTGCAGTTGCAGCGCGAGGCCGCCGTGGTGCTAGCGATGGGTGGCGGCTTTCAAGCTTACTTCACCCAGAACCGCGACGGCTCGGTGCGCCTAAACGAGATGCCCGTGATGGCCGAGGTGGCGAAGTTCTGCCGCGCCCGGCAGGCGATCTGCCATCACGCGCAGGCCGTTCCGCAGGTGGGCCTGCTGCTCTCAACCTCCGACCAGTATCGCCGGGCGAACGGACTTTTCTCGCGCGACCTGACGCGGATCAACGGCGCGCTCCACGCGCTGCTGGATGGCCAATGGTCGGTCGAAGTGCTCGGCGAACACCAACTCACCGGCCGTCTCCGCGAGTATCCCCTCATCGTCATCCCGGAGTGCGAGCATCTCGACGCCAAGTTCCGCAACAGCCTCGCCGCCTACGTCAAAGCCGGAGGCAACCTGCTGCTCATCGGCCCGAGCGCTGCGAAGCTGTTCGAGCACGAACTCGGCGGGAAGATCGAAGGCGAGACGAAGATCACCCCGTATGGCCGGGGCAAGATTGCTTGTTCGAGCTTCAGCGGGCAGACTTATCTGCGCGAACGGCCAGAGGCGTTGCGGTGTTCGCTGAACGATCTGGCGCGCCAGCTTTTCCCGCAGCCGATGGTGGAGGTGAAAGGCTCCAGCGACGTGGATGTCTGCGTCGCGCGCAACCACGGCAAACTCCTCGTCAACCTCATCAACACCGCCGGCCCCCACAAGACGCAGTCCATCCTCGAAACCATCCTGCCGGTCGGGCCACTGGACATCACCATTCGCCTGCCCCGCAAACCCGCCGCCGTCACGCTCGAACCCGGCGCCCGCCCGCTGGCGGCTACTTACCGCGACGGCCAACTGCGGCTGACCGTCCCGAAAGTCGAGATCCACGACATCGTTGCAGTGCAGCAGAAGTAACGAAGTTCCTGTCGCTAACCGCGTCCACACAAACGCGATTTCCGTCCCTTTACCGCGAAGCAGCGCGTGACACATACTGGCGCGCATGAATCGCTGCATGACGCGCCGCAATTTTCTGCAGGCCACCACCGCCGCCGCGCTGGCATCGGTGGCGATGACGCCGAAGCGCGGGTTGCGTGCGAAGGTTGTTCCCGCCGGCGGCGCGTTGAAGATCGAGATCAACGGCACGGTCTTCGAGCCGCTGGCGTTCCGATCGTTCAGGCCGGAGGAGCGCAACATCCACGAGTTTTATGACGCGGGCCTGCGGCTGATGAGCGTGCTGCACACGGGAATGAACTGCACGCTCGACGTGCCGTATTCCAAGTTCGGCGAGGTCTGGACCGGGCCGCGCCAGTATGATTTCGCCGCGTTCGACCGGCAGATGGAGTTGTTCCTGCGGCACGCGCCGGAGGCGTATTTCAACATCATGCTCCAGCTCGACACGCGGGACTGGTATCTGCGGGCGCACCCGGAGTGCTCGAACAGTTATTGGAACCTCGTCGAGATGGCCGGCCACGCGCCGTGGCGCGAGGACACGGCGGCGGCGTTGCAGGACATGCTGCGCTACGTCGAAGGCAAATACGGCGACCGCGTGTTCGCCTACAGCCTGTTCTGCGGCTCTTCGACGGAGTGGTATACGAACTCGCACAGTTACCGCGGGCCGGAGGCGCAGATTCGCGAGCATCCGGTCAAGGAGGCGTGTTTCCGCAAGTTCACCGGCGACCCGCAGGCGAAACTCATGCCGCTCGCGGAGCTGCATCGCACGTCGCACGGCGCGTTCCGTGATCCCGTGCAGGACGCGGCGGCGCTGCGCTACTGGCGGTTTCATCATGAGATCATCGGCGACACGATTCTGTATTTCGCTCGGCGCACGCAGGAGGTGTTACAACATCGGAAACTGCTGGGGCTGTTCTATGGTTACCTGAACACGCTTGGCGGACGCCGGTTGCTGGAGGAGGGGCATCTGGGCTACGAGCGCGTGTGGCGCTGCCCGGACCTCGACATGATCTTCGCACCGGCGAAGGGTGGCCAACCGCGCAGCTTCGAGGGCGCGAGCGGTTACCTGCAAACCGTGGACTCGCTCGGCCTGCACAACAAGCTCACGTTCCAGGAGATTGATCACACCACCTATATCGCACCCTTGACCGTCGAGAACGGCCGGCGCATTCCCGGCTCGAGCTCGAAGCTCAAGGACGAGTTCCAGACGCGCATGGTGCTGCGTCGCGAGTTCGCGTTGACGCGCGTGAAGCGCACGGCGTTCTGGTGGTTCGATTTCTTCGGCGGCTATTACTACGCCCCGCCCCTGATGAAGGAGGTGGCGAACATGGTGCGCGTTCAGGAGCGGTTGAAAGACGTGCCGATGCGTTCGGCGGCGGAGATCGCGGTCTTCGGCGACGTGGCGTCCATGTATCACGCCTCGGCGCTGGTGCCGTTGAGCGACGATCTGCTCGTGCGGCCACCTGATGAACTCGCGCGCATCGGGGCGCCCTACGACATCTACACATTCTCCGACCTCGACCACAAACGCCTGCCGCTCGCGCAATACAAGCTGGTCGTCTTCCTGAACGCCTTCCTGATTCCCCGTGACAAACGTGAGTTCATCCGCGCCAAACTCCAGGCCGGCGGCCGGACGCTGCTGTGGATTTACGCACCGAACTACATCCAGCCGCGCGGCTTTTCCACCGACGGCATCTCCGAAATCACCGGCATCACCGTGACTGGCCGTGAAGGCGACGAGAGCGCGGTGCAGGTCGGAGATACGCGCTTTGGCTTCAGCAAGAAACTCTCGCCGCTGTTCGAGGTTCGCGACAAAGACGCGCAAGTCCTCGGCACCTACGTCTCCAACGGCGCGCCCGCGCTTGCCGTCAAGAAGCTGGCGCGGCATACCTCCGTCTATAGCGCCGTGGGCAATCTGCCCGCCGCCGTCTATCGCGAGATCGCCCGCGCCGCCGGCGTCCACATCTACTACGAAGGCCGCGACCCCGTTTACATCAACAACCGTCTCCTCGGCATCCACATGCAAAGCGATGCGGCGCCAATGATCAACCTTCCGTCGCGCAAACCAATGCGTCTGGAGGAACTCTTCGACGGCGGCGAAGTCCGCGTCGAGAACGGCATCTGCCGTCTGCCTCATCAACCCGGAGCAACCAAACTCTACTTGCTACCATGAAACATCACACACACATCCTCACGCTGGCCTGCGCCGCTCTCGCGCTGGCCGTCTCATCTCCTTGTCGCGCCGCTGTCTCGCCGGAGGCACCCATCCTCACGCCAAAACCGTCGCCGAAGCCGCGCATCAATGGCGCGAAGGTGTTCGGCGTGCGGCCAAGTCATCCCATCCTCTACACGATCGCAGCGACGGGTAAGCGGCCAATGCAGTTCTCCGCTACGGGCCTGCCGGACGGCGCACGACTCGACGAGCAGAGCGGACGCATCAGCGGTGCGATCTCGAAGTGCGGAACCTACCGCGTGACGCTCCGCGCCAAGAACGCACTGGGCCACGCCGAGCGCGAGCTGCGCATCGTCGTGGGCGACGACATCTGCCTGACGCCGCTGTTGGGTTGCAACACTTGGGGCGGTTGGGGCGCGAAAGTCACCGATGCGAATCTGCGCGCCGCTGCGGAGGCGATGGTCCGGCTGGGACTGATCAACCACGGCTGGCAATACATCAACATTGACGACGGCTGGCAGGGCAAGCGCGGCGGCAAACACAACGCCATCCAGCCGAACGAGAAGTTCCCCGACATGCGCGCGCTCACCGACTACATCCACAGCCTCGGTCTGAAAGCCGGCATTTACTCGACGCCGTGGGCCACGACCTACGCGGGGTTCGTCGGCGGTTCCAGCGACGACCCGCAGGGCGCGTGGGAGAAGCCGAAGCGTCCGCGCGACGGCTGGCGCTGCGGCAAACATTTCTTCGAGTCCAACGACGCGCGCCAATGGGCGGAGTGGGGATTCGACTACGCCAAATACGATTGGGGCATAGACAGCGTCGAACTCACCCGCCGCATGGCCGACGCACTCGCGGCGTGCGACCGCGACATCGTGCTTGAGTTGTCCAACTCCGTGCCGCTGAAGCTCGCCGCCGATTGCGTAAGATTGTGTCAGTTGACGAGGACGACCGGCGACTTGATTGACCTTTGGGACCGCTCACAGATGGAACCGTCCGTGAGCCGCTGGGCGGTCGGCATTCGCGAAGTGATGCTCGAACACGATGCCTACGCACCGTTCCAGCGACCGGGCCATTGGAACCACGCCTGCAACCTGCGTGTCGGCCTGCTCGGTGGCTGGCGGGACAAGCCCCTCACTCCCTCGCGGCTCACGCCCGACGAGCAATACTCGCACATCAGCCTCTGGTGTCTCTGGAGTTCGCCGATGATCATCGGCACGCCCATCGAGCGGCTCGATGAGTTCACGCTGAGCCTGCTCACCAATGACGAGGTGCTTGAGGTCAACCAGGACCCGCTGGGCAAGCAGGCCGTGCGCACCGAGATCGCCAACGGCGGCGAAATCCTAATCAAAGAGCTTGAAGACGGCACGAAGGCTGTGGGCATCTTCAACCCCGGCTCGGCAGCAACAAAGCTCACTGTGCAATGGTCGCAGCTCGGCGTGCGCGGCAAACAAAAGGTCCGCGACCTCTGGCGTCAGAAAGACCTCGGCGTGTTCGATAAGGAATTCTCGACCGTTGTGCAACGCCATGGAGTGGTGATGGTGCGGCTGACGGCGAAGTGATGCTGGCCGGTCGTTTTCGTCCCTTTACCGTGGCGCCTCACCTCACGCATACTGCGCAGGATGAGAGCTAGCACCATTTTCACGTTGGCGTTTGTCATTGCGACCGCCGCTGACAGCCACGCCGCCGACACCAACGCCACCATCCGCCTCCGTAGTTTCCTGTGCGAAACGCCACTCGGCCGCGCACATAGGCCGGCGACGGTTTCGGCTGTGATCGAGAACGCCGGGGATGCGGCTGCCAAGGTGACGGCGCGACTTGTTCTTCCCACAAGCATCAAGACGGTCAGTGGCTCCACGAACACGGTGGTGCGAATAGAAGCCGCCGGAGAGAAGACACTGACTTGGAAGATCGAGGCGGCCGTAGCTATGTCATACGAGTTGAAGCTCCAGCTTTGTGTCGGTGGCTTGACCGTAACTAACACCTCCGTCGCGATGAACTTCCTCCCGGAGATGAAGGCGCAGAAGCTGCCCTACATCCCGGAGCCGACGCCGGTGCAGACGAAGATCCTCGTCGGCGCGCACAACTGCCCGTTGTGGGAGGCCGACAAGCCGCAGATGTGGGCCAACATCCTCAAGCACCCGGAGCGCACGCCCGCGCTCGGCTTCTACGCGCAGGAGAACCCGGAGGTCGCCGACTGGGAAACGAAATGGGCGGTCGAGCACGGCGTCTCGTTCTTCATCTACTGCTGGTATCGCGCCAGCCAGGGCGAGCCGGTGAAGCAGCGGTTCGGCAGCGCCATCCACGACGCGCTGTTCAAGTCGCGATTCGTGGACAAGCTGAAGTTCACCATCATGTGGGAAAACCAAAGCCGCGGCACCTCCGGCGTCGCCGACGAGCGCGACCTGATGACCAACCTCCTGCCGTTCTGGATTGAGAACTACTTCAAGCATCCCGGCTACCTGAAGGTGGACAACAAGCCCGTGCTGTTCATCTACCGGCCGGAGTTCCTCATCAAAGACCTCGGCAGCATCGAGAACGTGCGGCGCGCGTTCGACCGGATGCGGCAGGCGTGCCGGGACGCGGGCTTCGCGGGGCTGTATCTGCTCGGCGAATATCGCGGCCTCGACGCGCGGCATCTGGCGCTCATGAAGCAGCTCGGCCTCGACTACACCTTCGCGTATTGCTGGGGCATCCCGAACAGCCCGACGCCGCCACAGGCCATCGAGGCGCAGATGCAGGACATCCGCAAGACGCAGGAGCTGGGCGTCCTGCCACAAGTCGTCACCGTCTCGCAGGCGTGGAGCGGATGGCGCGACGAGGGCAGCATCTGGAAAATCCCGCCGCAAGGCTTCGAGAGGCTGTTGCGCCAGGCGAAGGACTTCATCGGCAAGCTGCCGTCCACCGAACTCGGCAGCAAGATGCTCATCCTCGACAACTGGAACGAGTGGGGCGAGGGCCACTACATCGCGCCGTATCGCGAGTATGGCTTCGGCTACCTCGACGCCGTGCGCAACGTCTTCGCCGACGCGCGCGAGCCGCACGTGGATCTCATCCCGGAAGACATCGGGCGCGGCCCCTACGACACCGCCTACTGGAGCCAGTCGCGCCGCGACAACGACCTGCGCAAACTGACCGCCAAGAAAGTCCTCAAGGCCGGCGCTCCCGAGGATGGCCTCGTCGCTTGGTGGGCGTTTGACGAGGCGAAGGATGCTCCCATCGCGCTCGATTACTCAGGCCATCGGCTCGGCGGGACGATTCGCAACGCCACGCGAGCCAAGGGACTCGACGGCAACGCCCTCGTCTGCGCGGGCGGCTGCGTCATCGTCGAGAACAGTCCCCTGCTCTCTCCCACCAACGCCCTGACCATCGAATGCTGGGTCAAAGCCGACGCCGGCCCCCTGCGCAACAACTGGATGGTGAACCGCGTCTTCGGCGGCGACCCGTCCGCGGGCTATCGGCTGGGTGTGGTCGAGGGCAAACCGTGCTTCCAGATTCCGCTGAAGCCTTGGACCCATCATCTCGCCGGCAACAAGCCACTGCCCACCGGACAGTGGGTCCACCTTGCCGGCACGTTCGACGGCCAGACGATGCGCCTCTACATGAACGGCGAAGAATGCGGCACGATGCCCCGGCCCGGCCCGGTCAAACCGAACACCTTCCATCTCTGTCTGGGCAACTACGAGATCGCCCACCCCGCCCACTTCAACGGCTTGCTTGACGAGGTGCGGCTCTACTCGCGCGCCTTGACAGCCGAAGAAGTGCGCCGGCATTATCGGGCGATGTCAGGACGGCCCTGACCCATTCGCGTGGGATTTGAAAGCAGAACACGATGCAGTCTTATAAGTCCGCCAAAGCATTAAAACGTGCCGGATGGTTCGGCCTTCTGGCAATTGTGTGGTTGGTTTGCCCGCGTGCGCCTGCGCAAACGAACGCGACGCCGGATCTACAGATCACAGACCTTCACGCGACTTCGGGCAAACCCTATGTGGCGGCTCCGGGTGCGTTCGTGCCCGATGGTCTGCAATACATTGATCGCGACTATACGTTCAACTTCATCCCCGCCTTCCTCAAGGGCCAGACGCTCATCAGGACCGCCGGCAACGACAAATCCATTCTCGAAGATCAGCCCTGCCTGAGCTTTCGCGCGAACGTGCCGGTGACGGTGTATGTGCTTTACGGTGACAAGCTGCGTATCTTGCCGGACTGGCTTCGGCAGTTCACTGACACACGGTGGAAAGTGACACGAAAGGACACGAACGCGGCGACGTTGAAAGGCTTCTTCACGCTCTTCTCAAAAGAGTTCCCCGCCGGCGTTATCAGCCTCAACGGTAATCTGTCCAAGCAGATGGCTGAAGATGCAGAATTCAAGCGTCTGAAGGGCAGCACATTTTGCATGTATAGCATCGTCGTTGTGGCTAAACACTGACGGCGAGGAATGCGGCACCATGTCCCGCCCCGCCCCGATCAAACCGAACGCCTTCCATCTCTGTCTCGGCAACTACGAGATCGCCCACCCCGCCCACTTCAACGGCCTGCTCGACGAGGTGCGACTCTACGCCCGCGCCCTGTCCCCCGATGAACTCCGCCAGCATGTTCGCGCGATGCCGAAACGACCTTGACGCAGCAACCATCTGTCAACTGCCAATTACTTCTGACCGCCGGCACTTTCTTGCACTGTCCCGACGGAAAAGCCTCTGCGTGTGTCGCAGCCCAATGCTCTGCATCACTAGGCGGAAAGCGCCCGCCGCAGGAGTGGACGCGGACTGTGATATGCGCATCCGCAGGATGCAGTTGTTACGATTCCTTTGGCCTCACATCGGATGAAAATCAATCTGGTCGAGGTCTCTGGGAGCCTCTGCATCTCGCAACTTGACAAACTTTCCGACGACTCGCCCATCCTGCGTTGACAGAACTACAAAGTTCGGTTCACTCTGAACACCATCGATATGCCAGTTAGACTGCAAGAGCATCAGCAGGGTTTCCAGCGATTCCCTGAACTTCGTGTCGTCCCTGAAGTCTATGATAGGAAACGCTCTTGGACAGACAAGGCTGGGACGCAACAGGGTAATTATTCGATCAAATGAGTTAGCAGACTCAAGAATGTTAAGCATTATCTGCGTCTCGTCAAACACCGTCCTCTCCGAAACATGGTGGTCTGGCTCCGGCGCCCAACCAGCCTTCCATGTGAATCCCGGAGAAGCGACAAGCAGCACATTCCTACAGCTCATCCCATACGCGGCCACTACATGCCATGTCGTGTTCTCTGTCTGATCCAAGACTACCGCGCACCCGCAGTTCGTAAGGGCGGCGGCGAGCTTGTATGCCCACGCTTTGTGTTCGGCACTCTCCCAACTGTAACAGATGAACACAGACAATGGATCTTGGGACAATTTCTTGCAACGTGTTGGATCCGCAGTTTCAAGCTTTGGGGCATGTTCGCTGGGGATCGTCATCCAGTTGCCTCCTGTAATGACTATAGACTCATCTGCCCCCAGCTCTTGCCGCTTGTTCAACCCAAGTTCCGAAGTTGTTGTATCCATCGTCGCTCACCCAGTCGTAGGTCGGATACAACTCGCTCAAATAACGTCGGGGGTTTGAATTTGTAATGTAGAAGTGCTCAAATGGATTCCGACCGGGGGAATCGGCCATGCGAGTTCTTGGATCAACCAGTTGGTGAATGTGGACACCGAGTATGCCTTTCCCTTGCTCGTAACTTCTCAGTATCTCGTAGCCGACCCAAGGACGACCAAAAGTCTCGGCTCCAATCAGGACAACCGTCACAGACGCCCCGTCTAGCTGGTTGTTGATCCAGCGTTTGATCGCATCATCCCCTTGGCGTTTCAGTGATTCCCACGAAGCGTGATCAATGAAACCCGCTTCCTCGTAATTCTCTTTAGTCATGCCACTTTTCCTGACTTGGCTAGCTCGAAAAATATCTCTGTCGTAATAAAAGCTGAAAAAGACTCTTCTTGCCATAACCGCTCCTTTCATTTCGCCGGGATCAGCCACATGACCATGCTGATGACGCCGATGATGGCACTATGGAATAGCAGCACCGTTGTGCTTCGCAGAGATGAAAACCAAGAATCACTGTCGGTAGCCACGGCTCGCGCGTTCATCGAGAGCTCAGTGGCAGTTCCCTGTCTGGCCTTTTCATAGAGCGACCTGAATTGACGCTCTTGAGACAGGTAGTAAGCATCCAAACACCAGAACATGACGCAGGGGAAATAGCTGACTACGACGAACGCACGCTGCGCGTCCTTCGCGGCAAGCGCGAAAAGTGCGGAGACAAGCGTGACCGACCACCCTCTGATGAGAAATGAGTTTCCGGCCATTCGTTTGATGACAGCTTGAATCATCTCCAAGTGTTTGAGTTTCGCTTCCATAATCAGTTCTTCAGCCAATCCACCAATCCAATCCGGCGTTCGCCAAGCTCCACGTAGTAGGGGCCACCGGCAAACGTCTGATACTCACTCGTGATAGCTGGATAAATCTGGAGATACTCGTTGCCACTCCAAGTCTTTCCGGGATCTGAAATTGGCAGTATCGCAATGTGTTCCAAGTATTTTGCGGCGTCGCCCAATCCTAGTTCCCAGTTGCACCATTTGGATGCAACCGCGTCATCGGTGGCCAACAATACAAACTTGCGGCTATCCTTAATTTTCTTCTTAAGCTTTGCGGCAGTTTGTCCGCTGGCAGCCGCAGACATACTTGAATCCAACCAATCAACATAAACATAGACTCCGAGCGTGTGAAAAAGGGCGATCACTTTTCGGACCAAATCTCTGTCTGAGTGTTTATGGGAAAGAAACACTGTGCATTCAGTTGGCCTTGGGGGACGCAAACTCGCGGTAGCAACAGCTTCATTCACGAACGCAGCAGACTTCGCCATCACAACCGATTCCTCTATTTTTCCGAGCAGGTCTCGACTGATGAAATTCTTCATAGAGGTTTACTATTTCTGGTCTGCGACAGTTTCTTCTTCGCCCCTCGGCGAGCGTTTATTCCCGCCGAAGCGCGGTGGATTGTTCGCTGTTGGTTTATGGCACCATACACTCGACGGCACTGCACCATTCGCTCTGGGCGTCGCCGAGGAGGGCGCAGACGCGGAACCCATACTGCGTGCCGCTGACGAGTCCTTGGGGGATGTAAATGCCGCGCAGGCTGGGACTCGGAAGTAATTCAGGCTAATCATCTTTGCCCTCTATTTCTCCAATAGTCGGAGTCTGAAACTGGCCCCGGCCATTGTCCAGAAGGTTTTTTTGAGGCGTGTCTGTCAGTCGTCAGCCAACGGACACCCGGAAGGGAAACCACGGATGAACTCAGATGCACACGGATGAGAACACTGACCCGGAACGCCCCCCCGAATCCGTGTTTATCTGTGTTCATCAGTGGCTAAACCTCCCCACCTTTACACGTTGCCGAGAGTTTCGAGGGATTCGTCTTGGAGGGCTTTCTCCATCAGCGGGAAAGCAATCTGCTCCTCGTAACGAAAATGCACCCGCAGCATGACGATGGCCATTCGGAGGAGGTCTTTCGCTTCAGCGACGTTGCCAGCGCCCGCCAGTTGGGCCAGCAGATTGTCCTTTTCTTGATGGTCCAAGTGCAGCCGCTCGAACGGCTGTCTATCCTTCACGATATGGTTCAGCGCCGAGAACGCCAGATGCTCCTCCTTCTCGCCGTGTTTGTGCAGCAGCGGCTCCAGCAGGCGCCCGATCAACTTGACCTCGGCGAGTGTCTTCACATAGGGCATCACATGCTCGACCTGGTCAAATGCGGCGACGAAGATAGCGTGTTCTGTGCTAAGGGCGTCCGTAATTCGCATGGCGCCAGACTACAACACCTCTCTGGCATTTCAAACCGAATCCCCCGCCTCAACGACTGGGAAAAAGAATTGTGGGAGGCCCCTTGCTTGCGCAAGAGGAACGACCGAACCTCCGAGTAGGCCGATCGCCTGAGGAATCACCTCCCACAAAATTAAATTCCAAATATCAGCACTCTGCCTCCGCGTCACCCCAAAAATGGTAGTCGCATTCATAACGCGCGAACATACTACACTTTCCTCCGGGCCGCTAATGGCGCCCACACCGTTGCGATTTTCGTCTCTTTACCACGAGGCGTGGTGTGCTCATAATACGGCGCACGTGAAAGGCTTGTTTCAGGATTATTTTTCGGACGTCGCGAACCGGTATGCGGACTTTCGTCCGCGGTATCCGGCAGCGTTGTTTGATTTTCTCGCCAAGCTGGCGCCGCACGACGGATTGGTGTGGGATTGCGCGGCGGGCAATGGCCAGGCAACGGTTGATCTGGCTCGGCACTTCGCGTGGGTGATCGCCACCGATGCGAGCCAGAAACAGATCAGCGCGGCGATGCCGCATCCGCGGATCGAGTATCGGGTGGCGAGGGCGGAGGAGAACGGTTTGCCGGATCATTCGGTGGCGTTGGCCATCGTGGCGCAGGCGTTGCACTGGTTTGACTTGCAGCGTTTTTACGCGGAAGTGAACCGTGTATTGCAGCCCGGAGGCGTGCTGGCGGCATGGGCCTATGGGATCATTAGAGTGGAAGGCGATGCGGTCAACCGCTTGGTGCAGGAATTCTACACCGTCACGGTAGGCCCCTACTGGCCGCGGGAACGCCGGTTGGTGGAGGATGGGTATCGCACGCTCCCATTTCCTTTTGCCGATATTCCGGTGCCTGCGCTTCGCATGGAGGCGAGTTGGACCCTGGAGCAGTTACTCGGCTATTTCAGCACATGGTCTGCGACGAGCCGTTTCATCAAAGCCAACGGCCGCAATCCGATTGAGCCGCTGGCCGCCGCGCTAGGCCGCGTGTGGGGTCCGATGGAGTTGGCGCGTTCGGTCGCGTGGCCGTTGTCGGTCCGGGTTGGCCGCACCCCTCAAGGCGGACGCTAAACCCTCGCGGCAGGTTTCTGCTAACCGCATCCACACGGTCGCGATGTTCATTTTGTCACCGCGGGGTGTGGCCTTGCTCCACCAACGCGCAGCAGTTGACGGAGTGATCGCCGCAGTCCTTGCAGGAGTGGACCCACTCGGTTTCCTTGCCGCCCCGTTTCAAGACGAGTTTCTTCCCACAACCGGGACAAGTATCGGTGGCGATCGGTTCGAGGACGGAACCGCGGCCGGGTTTGGTCGAGAGGTCGCGTTTCGTCATTACCATCACCGTCTTGCACTTCGCGCACATCATCGCCAACGAGGCGGTGTCGGGCAACGCAGCAAACTGCTGGGGTGTCACCTGCTTGTAGGTCAGCGCGTGTTTCGTGCTGTAGTCATAGCCTTGAGCTTGCGCATCAGCGGCGGCGAGAAAGGCGAGACCGATGATGAGCGCGGTTGTCTGCATAAGTGATTTCATAAGTTCTCCGATGCTGCTATTCACGTCACAGCATTAAACGTCGCAGCGCGAAGAAACCCTCACACTATTTATGTGCAGAAGGCAGAGGACCAAGGGGGACAGGGTGAACCTTACTTTGCAGAAGGCGGCGATTCCGAAGCCGGGTGGCGATCCATCCACGCCTTGCCCAATTGCTCAAGCGACTCGGGTTGAAACTGCTTCTCAGCCAGCGCAACGACCGCCCGCTCCTCGTCGCAAAAGTGATCGCGCAACCTGCGCATCGACATCGACAAGAGGCTTTTTGCCTCCATAACAGACCACGCCTCCCGTGCCTGCTTCAGAAGGCTGATGCACTCCCAGTGGTTGGTGTGAAAATGAGTGAGTTTGCCTTTATCCTTTTCCTTTTTATCCAAGGCCGCAAACAGCAGGGTCTCTTCCCCCTCGGCGTGATCAAGCAACAACCCCTGCGCTATGCGGGCGAACGCGCTGATCTCGGCGCAGGTTTTGGCATCGGGCATCGCGCGCTCTATTTCGTCGAACGTGGCGCGAAGAAACATGTGCTGGCTGATGAGAACATCGGTGGCTTTCATAGGACTGCTCCAAGTTTCAAGATGCGGAACTGCTATCACGTTACACCGTTCTCTTTATGCCAAGCCAGCGAATTGTCCTGCCCTCCCCGCTCGCCGCTAACGCCATCCACACGGTCGCGATTTTCATCCCTTTACCGCAGGGTGTGGCGTAGCACATACTGCGGCGCATGAGTTCGACTCACGCCCCGAGCAATTTGCAGGCAGCCACCGCGCAGACTCCGCCGTTTCATCGGCACTACAAATGGGAGCTGCTGTTCCTGCTCTGCCTCGCGTTCTTCTTTCATCAAGGCGACCGCGCCATCTTCGGCGTCGTGCTGTCGGGGATTCGCACCGACCTCGGGTTGACCGACGGGCAGCTTGGCATGGTCGGCTCGGTGCTGTTCCTGATGCTGGCGCTGACGATGCCGTTCGCCGGATATATCGGCGACAAGTGGAAGAAGAACTGGATCATCACGGCCAGCCTGATTTTCTGGAGCTCGGCGACGGTGTTCACCGGCTGCGTGCAGGGCATCGTCGGGCTGATTCTGCTGCGCAGCGTGGCAACGGCGGGCGGCGAGGCGTTCTACGCGCCGGCGGCGTATCCGCTGATGGCGAAGTTCCATCACCGCACGCGCGCGATGGCGCTGTCGCTGCACCAGGGCGCGCTCTACGTCGGCGTGATGACGAGCGGTTTTCTCGGCGGGTGGATCGCGCAAAACTGGGGCTGGCGCTCGGCGTTCTATGTCTTCGGCGGCTGCGGCATCCTGCTGGGCATCATCTTCATCTTCCGGCTCAGGGACACGCCCGACCCGACGCCCACGGACCCCGCGCATGCCCCCGGCATTCCGGCCATGTTGCGCGCGCTCGGCGTCATCTTCCGCATCCCGACGGCGCTGATGCTGACGACGGGGCTGACGGCCATCGTCTTCGTCAACAACGCCTTTATGGTCTGGGCGCCGGAGTTCCTGCGGGAAAAAGCCGACCTCTCGCTCACGTTGGCGGGCGGTTACTCGATGTTCTGGCATCACCTGCCCGCGCTCATCGGCATCAGCATCGGCGGCCCGCTGTCGGATCGGTGGGTTTTGAAACGTTCGACGGCACGGTTGGAGTTGCAGGCGGTGGCGATGGCGCTCGGCATGCCGGCGATTGTGTTGATGGCACTAGCGCCGACTCTGACGATGGCGTGTGTCGGGCTGGCGTTGTTTGGGTTTTTCCGCGGCCTGTATGAATCGAACACGCACGCGGCGATGTTTGACGTGATTGAGCCGCAGCATCGCGCCTCGGCGGTGGCCATCTCGGTCATGCTGGCATTTCTGGTCGGCTCGACCTCGCCGTGGTTACTAGGCAAGAGCCGTGAGATTTTCGGTGCCGCCCACGGCCTCTCGTATGGCTTCGCGGGCTTGTCGGTCGCCTACCTCATCGGAGCCGCCGCCGTGACCGCAGCGCGCGTCTTCTTCTTCCGCAAGGACCGGATCGTCGAGCCAGTCTGAGACAGCACACGCGCACGGGCCGGAGAGGATTGAACAGGGAAGACGGGAAGAAGCGAAGTCAGAGTCGTGCTGAGCCGGTCCTTCTGCGCAGCCGTTTAAGTGGGGTGAGCTTCCAAGCTCGCCGGGTGCTGTGGATGCGAGAACGGTGGGCGAGCTTGGAAGCTCACCTCACTTCATAGGCTTGACCCCGTCGGATGTTTTGCCACCTGACCCATTGCCCAACGGTTCTCTTCCCGTCTTCGCGACTTCCCTGTTCAACTCCGTCGCGGGAACACGCGAAAGCTCGCGCGGCAAGGGAATGGACGTTTATACTGTCGGCCCAAAGATGAAACAGATCGCCACACTTCTCGCACTCGTCACACTGGCTGCTTCGACGTTCAATCTGCTGGCTGCCCTGCCCTCTCCGAAGCCGAACATCGTCTTCATCCTCGCCGACGACCTCGGCTATGCCGACCTCGGCTGCTACGGCGCGAAGGACATCCGCACGCCGCGCCTCGACCGATTGGCGCGCGAGGGCGTGCGCTTCACGCAATTCTACTCCAACGGCCCCGAATGTTCGCCCACACGCACGGCGTTCCTGACGGGCCGCTATCAACAGCGCGTCGGCGGGTTGGAGTGCGCCATCGGAATCGGTGGCGTTGGGCGATACGACGATGCCATCCGACTCGCAGTTCGGCACGAGTTAGGCCTGCCCGCCAACGAACCAACGCTGGCCCGGTTGCTGCGCGACGCCGGCTATGCCACGGCGATCACCGGCAAATGGCACCTCGGCTACGAGGAACAATTCGCGCCATCGCGACACGGTTTCGACCACGCCTTCTACGCGCTCGGCGGCGGGATGGACTATTTTCATCACGTTGAAGACCCGCCGGATTACGCGCCCGTCTTGCGACTGAACGGCAACCCTGTGAAGCGCCGCGGCTACGCGACCGACCTATTTGCCGACGAAGCCGTGCACTGGCTGCGCGAACGCGCCCCGCGCGATGCAAAACGTCCTTTCTTCCTCTACGTCCCGTTCACCGCACCGCACTCGCCATTCCAAGCGCCTGACGAGGAGCAATCCGCGCCGCTGCCCGCCGATTCGGAGCGATGGAAGCAAAGCAAAGCGCCGCCGCGCGTGTATGCGGCAATAATCGAACGAATGGACACCGTGATTGGGAAGCTGCTCGACACTCTTGACCAACTCGGTGTGGCAAAGAACACGCTTGTCATTTTCGCTAGCGACAACGGCGGCACCGCCAGCGCCCGGTCATGCGGCTTGCGCGGCATCAAGGGAACGACATTTGACGGCGGCATTTGTGTGCCCTGCTTCGCGCGGTGGCCTGGCGTCTTGCCGGTCGGCGTGGAGCGCGCAGAACCGGCACTGACATTCGACCTCACCGCCTCCATTGCCCGCGCTGCCGGAGTGACGCCACCGCGGCCGTTCGACGGCGTGGATGTGCTCGGCGCAATCGCTCGCAGCGAGCCGTTGCCCTCGCGCGCGTTGTTCTGGCGCGGACGTCGCGGCGAGCGAACGTGGCGAGCCGTGCGGGAGGGCGCCCTCAAATATGTTTCCCATGCCAATGGCCCACGTGTGGAGGAGTTCCTCTTTGACCTCGCTCACGATAGTGGCGAGCAGAACAACCTCCTGACCGAGCGAGTCAGCGACGCAGTGCGGCTCAAACAGAAACTCGCCGCATGGGAATCCGACGTGCGCCCGCAGCGGTGATGCCGCCGCTTGTAGCTTGAACAAATTCCAAACGACTGAAATAAATGCACCGTTCGACTCCAGCCATGACCGGAAGACGAAGCAATGAAACATTATAACCGCCTAATCCATCGCTCCAGCGTCATTCTACTGGCGTTCACCTGTGTCGCCGTCACCGCGGGGGCTGCCGACGACCTTCGCGCGGAACTCAAGAAGTTTCCCTTCAAAATTGTTTACGAGACGTATCAAAACGGCAATTGGGAGATCTTCCAGATGAACGCCGACGGCTCGGAGCCGGTCAACCTCACCAAGACGCCGAAGATCAACGAGGGTTACCCGCAGGTGTCGCCTGATGGCAGCAAGATCGCGTTCACCGTGGACGAAGGCGACGGCGAAGCGAAGGCGCGCAACGTTTATATGATGAACGCGAACGGCACCGGTCGCACGCTCGTGGCCAAATGCGCCCGCTACCCATTCTGGAACCCAAAGGGCACCGCCCTCTGCTACCTACCTGACGAGCAGCAACAGTTCAGCATCCGCGATTACGCCTCGAAGGGCGTGTGCGTCTTTAACCTCGCCACGCGCCGCGCCACGCCACATCCGAACACGGAGCTTCATCACCTCTACAACGCCGGCTGCACAGCGGACGACAAATGGATTCTTTCCACCGTCCACGCGGGTATGGGCTTCAAACACGGCATCCTCGCCATCGCCGCGCACGGCAAGGAAGTTTTCAATCTCAAGATTCCCGGCTGCCGACCCCACGTCAGCCCGGATGGGAAGCGCGTCGCTTGGAACGCGAGCGATTTTGTAATTCGCGTGGGCGACCTGGACTTCATCGGGCCGGAGCCGAAGGTCATCAACCAGCGCGACGCCGTGGCCTCTGCCAAACCTGTCGAGGTTTATCAAGCAGCATGGTCGCCTGACGGCCGCTACTTGGCATACACCAGCGGCACGAAGACGGAAAAGAAGCTTGGCCTTGCGCCAGAACTGATCGGTGTCGAAGCGCCCGGCTGGAACATCTTCGTCGCCGACGCCAGCACCAGCAACCGTTTCGTGCAGGTCACCACCGACGGTCACTCCAACAAGGAACCCGACTGGGATCCCCTGCCCACGCGCAAATGACTGCTCACTGCGCTTCATCTCCAGTCGCGAGACTCTTGTTGTTGGCTTGTTTCGCCATCGGCCTCGTGTGCGGTTGCGGTGTGGAAGATAAAAGCAGCGCGCCATTGGTGGCGTTGCCAACAATCCAAACCAAGTCCGGTTCGAAAATGGTGCTGATTCCCGCGGGCGAGTTCGTGATGGGCAGCGCCCGCGGCAAACCTGACGAAACTCCCGCGCACAGCGTTCACGTCGATCCGTTTCTGATGGACTGCACCGAAGTCACACAACAACAATTCGCCAAGCTGATGCGGGACAATCCTTCGCCATCGCACTTCCGCGGAGCCGACCGGCCCGTCGAGCAGGTTGGCTGGGGCGAGGCCGCGCTCTACTGTAACCTCCGCTCGAAGGACGAAGGCTTGGAGCCTTGTTACGACGAGACGACCGCCAAGTGCAACTTCGCCGCCAGCGGCTACCGTCTGCCCACCGAGGCGGAATGGGAATACGCCTGCCGCGCCGGCACCACAACCGACTACAGCTTCGGCGTCGACCCGCGCCTGTTGTCGCAGCACGGATGGTTTGCGGAGAACTCCGGCAAGATGACGCAGCCTGTCGCGCGCAAGAAACCGAACGCTTGGGGCCTCTTCGACCTGCACGGCAACGTCGCCGAGTGGTGCAATGACTTCTACGACGCCACCTACTACCCGAAAAGCCCGTCCGCAAACCCGCGCGGTCCCGACGACGGCGAGCGTTACGTCCTGCGCGGCGGCGCGTGGAACTCCGCCGCCGAGCGTTGCCGCTCCGCCGCAAGGCGCTACGAAAGCCCCGGTTTCCAAGACGCGTGTTTCGCCCGCGACGCCATTGGCTTCCGCTGCGTCCGCCAGCCTGCCGCCGCGGCCGCTGTGCGATAGCCAATATGCCAAGACCGACGTCCAAAACCACGAAGCGACACGCGCCACCCTCGCGGCTGGGCAGCGCTCCGGTTAAGCATCGGTTGGCGCAGCGGGAGGCGTGGTTGCGGCAGATCGCGCCCACGAGCCTTTTCCACGTGCTGTTCGACCACCTGCCGGGGCTACACTTCTTCGCGAAGAACCGGCGGGGCGAGACGATGTTCGCAAGCAGCAGCGTCCGCAAACTCTACGACCTGCACGATGAAGCTGATGTCATCGGCCTGACCGACTTCGACCTGAACCCACCCGTCATGGCGAAGGGCTACGTGGCCGACGACGCGCGGATTTACCGCACGGGCGAACCGGTGTTGCGCCGCGTGGAGCTGTGGTGGGACGCGCGGGGCATTCCGGACTGGTATCAGGTGACGAAGCTGCCGATTCGCTCGCGGCGCGGGGTGATCATCGGCATCATGGGCGTGCTGCAACGCTACGAAGGCGGCGTCCACCTGGCGATGCCTTGGCGGGAGTTGGACGCGGCGGTGCGCTGGATCCGGGAGAAGTTCCGCGGGCCGGTGAACGTGGCCGATCTCGCGAAGCTCACCGGCATGTCGCCACGACAGCTTGAGCGGAAGTTCCACGCCATCCTCGGCGTCTCGCCGCAGGAGTTTCTCATCAAGACCCGCGTCCTCGCCGCGTGCCACGCCATGCGCCAGAGCGGCGCGGCGCTGGCCGACATCGCCACCGATTGCGGCTTCTACGACCAGAGTTCGTTCACGGAGCACTTCCGCCGCTACGTAGGCCAGACGCCGCGGGAGTTCCGCCGCTCTATGGCTGGTAGTTGAAGAGATCGCCCAGCGAGAAACTCTTCCCGGTGGCGTGGTTGAGCGCGCGCAACACTTTGGACTGCGTGTTCAGCGTCAACTTCCTTCCCTTGCAGGCGCGGGCGACCATCTTGTGCGTGATCTGCTCCGTCGAAGCCGTCACGAGATCGTGCGCCTTCAGGCCGTGCTCCTGCATGAGCCGCGTGATCGGCTGCTCGCCGAGGTTGCGTTCGATGTCGGGGGTCATGTGGCCGGCTTGGGTTGAGTGGGGGTTCGAATAAAACACGCCGCCACGATTCCCACCACAGCGCAGGCGGCAATGAAGAGCCAGCCCGGCGTGTAGTCCTTCGCGCCGTCCTTGACGATCACCAACGCGCTAAAAATCTTGGTGGCGAAGGCCGCCGCGACATAGCCGCAGCAATTCACGAAGCCCATCGCCCTGCCATAGACCTCCGGCGAGAAAATCTCCGCCGGCACTGCCAAGATCGGCCCCCACGCCATGTTGGCGAAGAAGCCCATGCCGCACAACGCCAGCACCAGCAGGCCGGGCGCGGCGGTCTTGAGCGAGGCAAGCAGCAACACAAACGGTATCAGCCCGACGAAGCAGACGATGATCATGACGCGGCGGTTATTGCGGAAGAGTTTGTCCGACAGCCACGAGGACGCGACACTCCCCACCGCCGCCGCGACGAAGTAGAGCGAGTTCCACAAGCCCATCGTGCTCAGCTTGAAGCCAAACGTGTCCGAAAGGTAGAGAGGAATCCAGACCAGCGTTCCCCAGTAGGCGATCTGGATGACGATGTCCACGACAAGCAAGGCGATGTAACTGCGGCTCTTGAAGAGGTCGAGGAAGCTGAAACTCTTCGCGGCCTTGATCTGCTGCTGGGCGTTCTTGAAATCGCCGCCTTTGAGGATGCCCGCCTCCAACTCATCCTGATACGAGTGCTCCAGTTCCTCGCGGGTGATGTGCTTGTAATTCTCGGGCCGGTCAAAGACGAAGATCGCGATCAGTATCAGCGGCACGATGCCGGCGGCGGCGCTGAGGAAGAAGACCGGCCGCCAGTCGCCGAGGCAGACCGTGAGTTGCGTGGCCACGATGCTCGCCCAAGCCGGCGTCAGAATCCACGCCAGCGAGAGCAGCGACTGCGCCCGCGCGCGGCCCTCCTTGTTGAACCAGCGCATCAGGATGCGCGCCGACGGGACCAGTTCTGTTCCGATGAGCAGGCCGAAAAGCGCCATCCGGTAGAAATACTCCGACGGCGACTTGATCATCCCCATCCATGCGGCCATCAACGACCACGTGACGATCGAGATCAGCAGCAGCCGCTTCGCCCCGAACCGGTCGGTCAGCACGCCGGAGATGACCTGCGCGGGCGCGTAGAAGATCATCATCAGGAACGCCCCCGTCCCGATGTCCGCCGTGCTCAGGCCAATTTCTCCTGCAAAACGCGGCGTCAACACTGTCGCGATCACGCGGTCCAGATACTGGATGCTGTAGGCGAACAGGAGGACGCCGGCGATTATCCAGCGATAGGGAACCCGCCCGGTCATTTTGCCGACTGGCCGCCTTTCGCCCGGACACCGCTCATCGGGTGCTTGCAAACAGTCTCCCACGCCAACTCCTGCAACAGGCGGTTCAGCTTGTCATCGTAGGCCGGGTTCTTTGCGAGAACGGATGGCATCGGCAACCCGACGGGACTGCGGCGGTAAATGATGGCAAAATGACAGTAGGTCGCCAGCACCTGCGCCGGCGCCGTGGGATGACCCCAAGAGTCGCGGAAAAGTTCCGACTGTTTTGCGAGGCCGGACGCTTTTCCAGCGACGACCTTCTCCCGCAGCGCCACCACCGCCTGCCCCGCGGGCACCGTGACGATCACGTCCTTGCCGAGTCGCTTGTTGATGGCGCGGACAAATTCATCCACGTCGTGGTCGTAGCGCGCCTGGCTCTTTCGCAACTCCGCAAGATTCGTGGCGTCGTGGTCAAACCTCTTCCGCGTCTGGAGCGGATAGACGGGCACATACTCGTCGTTCGGCAGCCAGTATTCCTGAACCGTGATGCGTATGTCCGGGTTGTGCTCCAACGCCAGCTTCGCGAACTTCTCGATTCCCTCGTCGGGCAGCCAGATGATTTCGCGCGTGTCCCCGGGAACAGGCGTCACGGCCTTGAGGTCCTTCGGCGGGACCACCCAGATGGGCGAGAGCGTAAGCACGTCCACCTTGCCGGCGCGCAGGGCTTCCTTGGCTTTGTTCTTCTCCTCCGACACGTCCCAATGCTGGATGACGCGCGAGCCGCCGATACTCGACGCGCCGGCGATCTCGTGCTCAATGCCGGCCGCCTTGGCCATCTCGTCCAGGATGCGAACCACCCAGACGTGAAAACTGTGGCCGCATGTGAAGACACGCTGCCCCTTCGGCGGGGGCGGAGTTTTCGTGTCACCACCGGCTGAAAGCTGGGCAGTCAGGCATAGGCAGACAGCGGCCATCGCCAACTTCAAGGTGAAACATGTTCTTCTGTTCACAAGCGATCTCCTTGTTGGATTAAGCATTCCACGGCACGCGCATGACGCGCGAAAGAAAACGGTTGGCGGTGTCGTCGTTGACGAAACGCTCATGCGCCGGGTCCCAGCGGAGCTTGCGGCCGAGCCGCAGGCAGAGGTTCGCGCAATGCGCCGCCGTGTGGCAACGCTGCGCCAGTTCAGGATGCGACGCCGTGAGCCGCCGCGACTTGATGCAGTCGAGAAAGTTCCTCACATGGTCGTTCATGTTGGCCCAATCCACGCGCGGCGCGGCCTTCACACGCAGGATGGAAACCGGTTCCGCCGTGATCTCGCCCGCATCGGAAATCTTCACCCAACCTTCGTCGCCGTCGAAGCGAACGCCCTTGTCGCCGGAGTCCATGATGATGCGGACGCCGTCGGCATAGCGCGCTTGGACGTTCACGACGAACGGCACGTTGGCGAAGCCGCCCGGCTCCGGCCACGTCGCCTCGCCCTCAAACTCCACTGGCCCGGAGGATTCGCTGTTGTGCGCCCACTGCGCGATGTCGAGGTAGTGCGGCCCCATGTCCACGATTGGCCCGGCGCTCGTGTCCCAGTTGTTTCGCCACAGCGCGACGCGGACCTTGGAATACGGCGCCCACGGCGCCTGCCCCAGCCAGCGGTCGTAGTCAAACACCTCCGGGTCGGGCGCAGGCTCAGGCGTGGCAATGCCGTTGCCACCCCATCCACCAAACGACATCGTGATGGTGCGCAGCCGGCCGACCATGCCGCCTTTGACGCCCTCGGCGACGAAACGGTAGGCACCGTTCGACCTCCGCTGCGTGCCGCACTGCCAGACGGTCCCGTAGCGCGCCATCGTCTCCACCAGCATCCGCCCCTCGCCGATGGTCAGCGTGAACGGCTTCTCGCAATACACATCCTTGCCCGCGCGCGCTGCGAGCATCGAAAGCACCGCGTGCCAGCGGTCGCCCGTGCCGATCAGCACAGCGTCAATGTCCCTGCGAGCAAATAGCTCCTCGTGGAAGCGCGTGGCGACGCAATCACTGTTGCCGTAGTGCTCGTCCACCATTTTCTTGCCGCGCGCTCGCCGGTCGGCAAAGCAGTCGCACACCGTGACGCAGCGCACGTCTTCCTGCTTGAGGAAATGGCCGAGGTTGCTCGTATTGCGGTTGCCGAGGCCAATGACGCCCAGCGCGAGCCGGTTGCTTGGAGCCACTGCGCCGTCCTTGCCGAGAACCGCCGCCGGAATGATGCAGGGCACGACCAGCGCGGCTGCGGACTTCAGGAAAGCGCGGCGGGAGCTTTTCATCAGTAAGCCCCAAACTCGTGCGCCGCGTCGAACATCGCAATGATGTTCTCCGGCGGAACGTTGGACTGGATATTGTGAATCTGATTGAACACGTAGCCGCCGCGGGGACTGAAGATTTGCATGCGCTCCTTCACGTGCTCACGAATCTCCTGCGGCGTCGCCTTGCCGAGGACGCTCTGTGTATCGCAACCGCCACCCCAAAACACCAACTTGTCGCCGAACTCCTGCTTGAGCCGCGCCGGGTCCATGTTCGCGGCAGAAGTCTGCACGGGGTTGAGAATGTCTATGCCAGCCTCGACGAAATGCGGGATGAGGTTGTAGATGGAGCCGCACGAATGCAGGAAGACCTTCCATTGCGTGTTGGCATGAATCCAGTCGCAGAGTTTCTTGTAGTGAGGCTTGAGCATCTCCGCCCAAAGCTCCGGTCGGATGAACTCGCCGCGCTGTGTGCCGCTGTCATCGGCCGCGATGCCCCACGCAAAGCAGCAGTCGCCGACCGCCTCATTCGCGAGCTTCAGGCACTTGATCGTCGCCTCCACGGAGCGGTCCATCATCTCGTGGCAGGTCTCCTTCTCCGTCATCAGCATCATCATCCACTCGTCGGTGAGAGCTTGCGTGACGTTGCTGCTCCGGTCGGTGATCAGGCTCAGCCCGAGGAAGCAAACGCCAAAACCCCAGCCGAGGATGGCGTAGTCGGTGTTTCGGTGTAGCGAACCGCCGTAATGGCGCATCAGATCCAGATGCTCGTCCGTAATGTCGGAGATGGGACGGAACTTCTTCGGGTCAATCCGATCGCCTTGGTTGAACGACACGTCATCGAAATAGTAGCCGCCCTTCGGCATCTGGAACGACGTGGGTGAACCGTCTTCGTTGAGCAGCAGCCAGTTGCCGGCAGCATCCTCGCCAATGCGCGTGCCCGGCGGGAAGAGCACCTTCGTGCCGTCGAAGAGCTGCCGTGGAATCCACTCCTTATTCGGCCGCGACATCGGCAGCACGCAGGACAAGTCCAGCGGCACTACATCCGCATGAAGGCGTTGCAGCACCTCGTCTTCGAGCGCCGCAATCATGAAACGCGGATCAAGGACTTTTGTGGGTGTCTTGACGTCGAGTTTTCGCTTCACCTTGTCGTAGGCGCTGACGGCGATGGTGGAAGCTTTCATGCCGCCGAGGTCAATCGGCACTCGGTCGGGAACCTGACGGTTGACAGCTTTAAGCACTCGTTCGCGCGAAGTCATAATGGTCGCTCCTTGCCTGGCTCACTGCTCCTTTGGGTGGGTATTGCTCTGCGAAGTTGGCTGCTCCTCCAGCGCGCGAACCACAAAGGTCACAACGGTCAACGCCGCCACAGCGACCTTTGTTCGCCGGATGCTCTTTTTCATGAAGCTCACCATGGTTGTTTCGCAACCGTGCCGCCTTCCTGTCAAACGATTCGCCGCGAAGCGTTTTAGCGCAACACCCCTCCCAACGCAAGCGGCGGACGGTAATTTCGTCAGGCCCATTTGTGTTTCTGACGCGGTGTTGTAGTGTAGCGCCATGAAAATCACGGACATTCTGACGGTAGAACACATGGTTTTTCGAGCCTTCTTCGACTACGCAGAACGCGTCCTGCCCGATTTGAAGACTGTCGCCGAAATCACACTGCTCGCCCGCTTGGCTGAGAAGTTGTTGCACAACCACGGCGAGTCGGAACAGAATCTGGCGTATGCGGCCCTGGATCACATGCTGAAGGAGAAAGGCCACCTCAGCCGCCTATACTCCGACCACCGGGAAATGGACGCCCGCATGGAGCAGGTGTGCATGGCGAAGGACCTTGCCAAAGCGCGGCAACTCATGCAGTCGGCGATGATCATGTCTCGCGAACACTTCCGTTTCGAGGAACAAACGGTGTTCCCGCTGATTGACCAAGTCCTCCAAAACGAGTCGCTCGTGAAACTCGGAGAGGCGTGGAAGCAGAAATCTGCAGGTCTAACAGGCTGAGTATTGCAACAACCGCCCTCCGCAGCACGCCTTCAGCGGCTCACCCGCTGCACATGAGAAGTTGAATCCCGCTGCGAGAGACGGCACAATGCAGCGCATACATGGTCATTCGGCCAACCATCTATAAAGTCGGCCAGACGCGATCGTCTCGTTAGCGAAATCGCGGCAACACTTGAACACACAGGTCAGGAACACACGAATGCTCGCGCGTTTGATTCCCTCCCTCGCATTTGCCGCCGCTGCCATCGTGAACGCGGCTGGTGAGCCGAGCGCTTCTCTGACCCAGGCTCGCGCTGCTGATCTTCAATCCAGTGTTCCTGCGGTGCGCGCAAACGCCGCAGCCGCGCTCGGTCGCGCCGGGGAAAAGTCGGTGGTGCCTGCGCTCATTGTGACGTTGAAGGATCCGGAGAAGAGTGTGCGTTGCGCAGCCGCCAAAGCGTTGGGCAGTCTCCGCGACTTGCGCGCCGCGCCAGCTCTGACCAATGCTCTCAGCGACAATAACAGCAACGTCCGATTCTACGCCGCCCACGCGCTGGGAGAGATCGCCGACCCGAAGGCCGTCGACGCGCTGCTGGCCGCATTGTGCGACGCCGAATGGTCCGTGCGCAATGAGGCCGCATGGGCGCTGTGGCAGACCGGTGATGCAAGAATCGCCGCCCCCCTCGCGGCGCTGTTGAAGGAAAAACACGCGCCTGTGACGCACATCGTGTGGCTGTTGCAGCAGGTAGGCGGGACACAAGCCGTTGCGCCGCTTGCCGCGCTGCTCGCGGATCGCGAGACGGAAACTCGAATGCGGGCCGTGAACGCGCTCAGCGAGCTTCGCCCGCCGCAAGGTATTGATCCCCTTGTCAGTGCACTGAAGGACAGCGACGCCGGCATTCGCCGTGCGGCTGCCGAAGGATTGCTCAGAATCGGCGCCGAGCGCATCGAGCAGCCACTGACGGAACTGCTGGCGCGTGAAAAAGACCCTGGCGTGCGCGCGGTCGCTGAAAAGGCTGTCGCGAAGATGACGCGGTCGGAGGCGCTGGCGGCGCACTGGAGCTTCGACGACAAAGGCACCGAGGTTGCGAAGGACGTCAGCGGCCGCGCAGTGGACGGCCAGATCAAGGGCTGCACCGTCGCGGAGGGCAAGGTCGGCGCGGCACTGCGATTCGGCAAAGGCAAGTTCATCGAATTGGGCCGGACACAGAAACCGTCGGTCGCGAAGACGCCGTTCACGATCATGGCGTGGATCAAGACAGACGCACCCACGGGCGTGGTTGTGGCGCGGGGCGGCGCAGCGTGCGGCTTCTCGCTCTACATCAAGGACGGGCTGCCCAAGTTTGGCATCCGGCGATCACAATCGGCTGAGGCAGACGTTGTCGCGGGCCGTCAGAAAGTTGGCACCGATTGGACTCATCTGGCAGGCGTCGTCCGCGAAGACCGGCTGGAACTTTACGTCAACGGCAAGCTGGCCAGCACGGCCAAATGCAGCGGTTTGTTGCCCGGCAACGGCGGCCAGGGAATGGAAATCGGTTTCGACGTGAGCAACAGCGCGGTCGAGATCACCGACGCGTTTGAGGGTATCATTGATGAGGTGAAACAGTTCGATGCCACTCTGTCGGAGAAGGAGATCGCCAGACAATGCCAATGAAGCTCACAGGAACAATTGTCACCTTTGCCTGCCTGCTGCTGACGAGCGCACATGCGGATGTTGCGGAAACCGCCGCGCAAATGTTGCGCGCCAGCGGCGCCCCCGGTGGCATCTGCGCGGTCGTCGGCGTTGCGGATGCGGACCTCGCGCTGGCGATTGCGAAGCAAGGCAGCTTCGTCGTCCACTGTCTCTCGCCGGACGCGAAGACTTGCGACGCGATGCGCAAGGTCATTCGCACCAGCGGCCTCTGTGGAACCGTCTCCGCCGACGTGCTTCATGGCGACCAACTGCCCTACACTGACAATCTGGTGAACCTGCTCGTCGTCAACGACGGGAGCCGCATTCCAAAGGAGGAATTGCTGCGAGTATTGGTCCCTCGTGGTGCGGTGTTCTCCGCCAATCCAAACTCCAAAATCCAAAATCCAAAATTGCAGAAACCTTGGCCTGCCGACATTGATGAGTGGACGCACTACCTGCACGGCGCCGACGGCAACGCCGTCGCCAACGACCGCGTGGTCGGCCCGCCGCGGCATCACCAGTGGATCGCCGGCCCGATGTGGCTGCGCAGCCACGAAACCGATTCGAGCATCAGCACGCTGGTGACCGCGCAAGGCCGCTTATTTGCCATCATGGACGAAGCGCCGATCAGCCTCGTCGGCCAGCATTCGCTGCCGGACAAATGGTTTCTCGTGGCGCGCGATGCGTTCAATGGCGTCGTGCTCTGGAAAGTGCCGATCCGGCGCTGGGGTTGGCGCGAGTGGAAGGACACATGGTTCAACAGCCGCCCCGGCGACATCCCGCTCAACATCCAGAAGCGTCTCGTCGCGGCCGGCGACAAGGTCTATATCACGCTTGGCTACCAGGCGCCTGTCACTGAACTCGACGCACGCACAGGCGAAATTCTCAAGACCTACGCCGGCACGGAGCGGACGAACGAAATCCTTTACCAGAACGGCACACTGATATTGTCCGTCCTGTCGGCCGACGGAGTCAAAGTCATGGGTGTGGACGCCACCAGCGGCAAGACGCTCTGGACAACCGCGAAGTGCTTCAAAGGCACCACGACCGACTACATCAAGTGGGTTATCACGCCGGTCAGCCCAACGGTTCCAAAACTCGACCCAGCTCTGAACATCGCGACCGACGGACGCGTGGTGGCGCTGATTGACGGGCCAGAGATCGCTTGTCTCGACGCGCGGACTGGCACGGAGAAATGGCGCGTGGCGTTTCCCGCAGCGGACGACGACAGGAAGGCGGGCAAAATAGAGGGCAGCAGCGACCTTTGGGTCGGCGCGCTGATCGTTCGCGATGGTGTCGTCCTCAATGCAAGCCCCGGCAAACTCGCGGCGTTCTCAGCCGACACAGGCAAGCTGCTTTGGAACCAGCCGAAGCAGTTTATCCAACACCTCTGGTATGAATGGAAGGAAGTCTTCGTCATCGGCGACCTCGTGTGGACGTGGAGCGCGGAACTGGACACAATGACGTTCGAGGGCGGCCCCAAAGGAAAGCAGCGCGAGCTTTGGCCAAAAACAGTAAATGGCTACGATCTCAAGACCGGCGCGCTGAGGAAGGAAGTGCCGACCGGCCCGATCTTCAAGGCTTATCACCATCACCGCTGCTACCGGAACAAGGCGACCGTCCGCTACATCCTCGCCAGTCGGCGCGGAACCGAATATGTGGATTTGGAAAACGGCAACCACACCGTCCACAACTGGGTCCGCGGCACCTGCCACGTCGGCATGATGCCCGCCAACGGCCTGCAATACGTTCCGCCGCATCCGTGCGCGTGCTACATCGAAGAGAAGCTCAACGGCTTTCTCGCGCTCGCGCCTGCGAGGCCGTCGAACGTAAAGCGTGGAGGATTGAGCGCGGAGCGTCTCCAACACGGCCCCGCTTATGCGGAAATCCAAAATCCAAAATCCAAAATCCAAAATCTCTCCGACTGGCCCGCCTTCCGCCACGATTCCGCGCGCACCGGTTCGGTGAACACGCAGGTGCCGGATGATGCGCAGGCTTTATGGAGCGTCAAGCTCGGTAGCGACATCACGCCGCCCATCGCGGTAGGCGACCGCGTCTTTGCCGCGCTGACGGATGAACATTACGTCGTCTGCCTAGACGCGCGCGACGGCAAGAAGCTTTGGGAGTTTGCCACTGGCGGGCGGATTGATTCGCCCCCGACGTGGCACAACGGCACGCTTCTCTTCGGCTCAGCCGACGGCTGGGTTTACTGTGTGCGCGCCAGCGACGGCCAGTTGGCATGGCGGTTCCGTGCTGCGCCGGAGGAGCGGCTCATCGGCGCGTTCGGTCAACTCGAATCAGCGTGGCCGGTCCACGGCAGCGTGTTGGTCCAGGACGGTAAAGCTTACCTCTGCGCTGGACGCTCGTCGGAACTTGACGGCGGCATCCACATTTACGCGCTCGACGCCGCCACGGGCCAACTGCTGCACCAGACCAAACTCGAAGGCCCCGACTACGCCGTCAACGCCGCCGGCAAACTCGCCATGCGTCCACAGCCCGCCGACGGGCCTGCCGAGTTTGACACAAACCACAAGCTGCCGATGGGCGCGCTTTCCGATGTGATGATGAGCGACGGCGCCCGCATCTACATGCGTGCCACGGCATTCGACGCGGCGCTGAAACCGCAGCGGGGCAAGCCCGACTTGCTGCCACGCAGTGGCTATCTCGACGACACCTATTTCAAACGAACGCCGTGGACGTTCGGCGGCAACGACAGCTACGGCAACCTCATCTCTCACGACAAGCAGTCGGTCTATTTCGTCCGCCAATTTGATTCGCTGAAGGGCCTCGACCCGACCGTCTTCTTCACGCCCGGCGCGAAAGGCTACCTGCTGTTCGCGAAGAACGTCGGCGCGAAGAAAAACACGTGGTCGTTGCGCGTGCCGGTGCGCGTGCGCGCGATGGCGCAGACGCGCGACCGGCTGTTTGTCGCCGGCCCACCCGATGTCGTGGACGCCAAGGATCCGCTCGGCGCATTCGAGGACCGGTTGGGCGGCCTGTTGTATGCCGTGGATTCAACCACCGGCAAGAAGCTCGCCGAACAGAAACTCGACGCGCCGCCTGCGCTCAACGGCATCGCCGCCGCCGCTGGCCGGTTGTATATCGCCACGACCGACGGCAAACTGGTGTGCATGGGCCGTCGCTGAACAGTGCAGGAGACTATGAAATGAATAGACGGACGCTTTCCACTTGGATTCTCACTGTCGTGCTGGCTGTCAGCGCCGCTGCGCAGGAGGCGCGGCAGATTCTTGAAACGACCGGCGTCAAAGGCGGCCTCATCGTCCACGTTGGCTGCGGTGACGGCAAGCTGACCGCTGCTCTGCGGGCGAATGACAGCTTCATCGTCCATGGCCTTGATACCCATGCAAAGAATGTCGAGGCGGCCCGCCGGCACATTCAATCGCTCGGACTTTACGGCAAAGTGTCGGTCGAGCAGTGGGACGGTAAGCGGCTGCCTTACGTTGAGAATCTCGTCAACATGGTTGTCGCGGAGCGTCTTGGCGGCGTCAGCATGGACGAAGTCATGCGCGTGCTCGCGCCCAACGGGATCGCTTACATCGCAGGCACAAAAACCGTGAAGCCGCAGCCCAAGGAAATGGACGAGTGGACGCACTATCTCCACGACGCGAGCAACAACGCCGTCTCGCACGACACGCTGGTGGCTCCGCCGCGGCACATGCAGTGGATTGGCGGCCCGCGTTGGTCGCGGCATCACGATCACATGTCCAGCGTCAGCGCGATGGTGACGGCCAACGGCCGCATGTTCTCCATTGTGGATGAAGGCTCGCGCGCGGCCATCTGGCTGCCACCGCAATGGTCGCTGGTCGCGCGCGACGCGTTCAACGGCACAATCCTCTGGCGGCGGCCCATCCCGGAGTGGAACACGCACTTGTGGCCGTTGAAGAGCGGGCCGAACCAGCTCCCGCGGCGGCTCGTTGCGGTCGGCGACCGCGTTTATGTCACGCTCGGCATCAACGCGCCCGTGACCGCGCTCGACGCCTCAACGGGCAAGACCGTGCGCACCTACGAAGGGACGGCTCACACCGACGAAATCCTGCTCACCGATGGCACACTGTTCCTGCTCGTCGCCCCGTTCGCCAACAAGTGGCAAGCCTACCGGCATACGCAGACTTACGTTTGGGACAATACGCAGCGGGCGAACAAGGAGTGGGCTTGGGATCAGGAGGCGCGGCAGATTGTCGCAATGGACGCCGCCAGCGGCCGTTTGCTCTGGAAGAAACAACAGCGCACTGCGCCGCTGACGCTGACAGTGGATCGTGAGCGTGTCTATTTCTACGACGGTGAAAAAGTCGCCTGCCTCAGCCGCAAAGATGGCGCGCCGGCTTGGGCGTCGGAGCCGGTTGTGCGCAAGCAGCCGTTCCCGACCGGCTACGGGCCGACGCTGGTCGTGCAGCAGAACGTCGTGATGCTCTCGGTCGAGCAGAAGGCGATGACCGCGCTTGACGCAGCCACGGGCAAGACGTTGTGGTCGTCGGCGCACTATCGCGGCGGCCATGCGTCGCCGGACGATCTGTTCGTCATCAACGGCCTCGTCTGGTGCGGGCGCGTCGCCGACGGCAAGGACGATGGCCTATTCACCGCCCGCGACCTGCGCACAGGCGACATCAAGGTCGAGTTCATGCCCAGCGCGACGAACTACTGGTTCCACCATCGCTGCTATCGCGCCAAGGCGACCGACCGCTTTGTCATCTGCTCGCGCACCGGCACCGAGTTCGTGGACCTCACTGCAAAAACGTGGGACATCAACCACTGGGTCCGCGGCGCATGCCTCTACGGCATCATGCCGGCCAATGGGATGGTCTATAATCCCCCGCATCCCTGCGGCTGCTACCTTGAATCAAAGCTCTTTGGCTTCAACGCCCTCGCGCCTGCGCGGAAAGGCGTGGAGCATGCCGCGTCGAGCGTGGAGCGTTTGGAGCGCGGACCCGCTTACGCGGAAATCCAGAATCCAAAATCCAAAATCCAAAATCCCGAAGACTGGCCCACCTACCGTGCCGACGCGGCTCGCAGTGGCTCGTCGAAAACAAAGGTGCCGGTCGAACTGAAGCACACATGGCAAACTAACCTTGGCGGCAAACTCAGCAGCGTCGTAGTCGCCAACGGGAAACTGTTTGTCGCTTCGATTGATACGCATGCCGTCCACGCGCTCGACGCGGCCACAGGCAAGACACTGTGGAGTTTCACGGCCGGGGCGCGCGTTGACTCGCCGCCTACTATCTGGCAAGGGCGCGCGATCTTCGGCTCGTCAGACGGGTGCGTTTATTGCCTGCGGGCGGAAGACGGCGTGCTCGTGTGGCGGTTCCGCGTCGCGCCAGTTGACCAGCGCATGATGTCGTTCGAACAACTGGAGTCGTCGTGGCCGGTCTCCGGAAGCGTGCTCGTGCTGGATGGCGTCGTGCATTGCGTCGCGGGACGCTCATCGTTCCTCGACGGCGGCATGAGGCTGCTCGGTCTTGACGCGAAGACGGGGCAGAAAGTTTACGAAACAATCCTCAACGACCGCGATCCGAAGACGGGCCAGCCGCTGCACGACTTCGTCAAGCAACTCGACATGCCCACGGCGCTGCCGGACATCCTCTCCAGCGACGGCCGCTCGATCTACATGCGCGCCCAGGCGTTTGACCTCAAGGGAGCGCGCCACGAGTTCGCGCCGATGGATCCGAAGGAGCAGACCGGCGAGGGCGTGCATCTGTTTTCGCGCAGCGGTTTCCTCGACGGCGACTGGTGGCATCGGTCGTTCTGGATGTATGGCAAGGGCGTTTTTTCCGGCTACGGCGGTTGGTATCAGCCCGCCAACTACGCTCCCGCCGGCCGGCTGATGGTCTTCGACGACACGCTGGTCTATGGCTTCGACCGCAAGCCGGAGTCCATGTGCAACGCGTCAGTCTATGAATACTTCCTCTACGGCGCCGACAAACAGACCTCTGCCGACCGCATCGTGCGCGTCCAGAAAGCCACCGGAAGAATCAATGCCGCCTCCAGCAAACGCTCCGCAGTCTCGTCCGACTGGGCGACGCGCCGGAAGTTCTCCATCTCCGAACTCACTGCCGCCGGCTACAAGTGGGCCGAGGGCGACATGCCGTTGCAGGCGCGCGGCATGGCGCTCGCCGGCGGCGGGCTGTTCGTCGCCGGGCCGCCGGACCTTGTCAACGAAGAGCGGGCTTTCAAGAACCAGGACGACCCAGCCATCAAAGCGAAGCTCGTCGAGCAAGCCGCCGCGCTCGAAGGCAAACGCGGCGCGTTGCTGTGGGCGTTCTCGGCCGCCGACGGCCGCAAACTCGCCGCATGGCAACTCGACTCGATGCCCATCTTCGACGGCATGGCCGCGGCCAACGGCAGGCTGTTCTTTGCGAGCACCGACGGCAAAGTCGTATGCCTCGGCAGCGAAGGCACCGCTCTGAAGCCCGCGCCTGATGCGAAGATGGCCCCGCTCGACATCAGCGTAAAGGCGACTGACATCCAACTGCCGTCCAAGGACGCGGATTTCGCGAAGCTGCAACAAGCGCGCGTTTTCCAGACCGAACTCGGCTACCGCGTCGCCGCGGACGCGAAACAGATCGGCATGGCGTTGAAGAAACTCGACGCGCCGCTGACCGGCAAGATCACGCTCAAGTGCAAACTGCAATTCACCGGCGTCGCGGGGCTGCGCAACGGCTACCTTGCCTTCGGCGACAGCGCCGACGAGTCGAAGCTGGTGAAGTGCGGCCTACGCGTCGCGATGAAAACCGCCGCGATCATCCAAGGCCCGCTCAGCAAAAACAAGGGTGCCACGACTGCGTATGAGATAGACGCAGAAAAGCCCCACGAGTTGGTTGTGACAATGGATCAGGCCTCAGGCGTGGTGACGTTCAAGAGCGGCAAGGCCACTGTGACTGCAAAGCTCGCCAAGCCGATGCAGAGCATCACGCACGTCGGCTATTGCACCAATCACGCGACGGTGGACTTCAGCCCGGTGGAGACGGTCGGGAAATGAGCGTCTGGCAGTTTTGCGAGAGAACGACCATGAACCCAAAACTTATTGCTATTGCCGCTCTGAGTTGGCTCTTGCCGTTTCAAGTGCGCGCAGCCGACGCGAGCACTCAGGCGCAACACCTTCTGGGCGCCGCCGGCGTCAAGGGCGGCTTGATCGTCCACGTCGGCTGTGGCGACGGAAAACTGACGGCGGCGCTGCGCGCCAACGACAGCTTCATCGTCCACGGCCTCGACACCGACGTCGCCAGTGTCACAACGGCTCGCAACGTCATCCAGTCGCTTGGTCTATACGGTGTCGTGTCGGTCGAGCAGTGGAGCGGCGAGCGGCTGCCTTATGCAGACAATCTCGTCAACCTCGTCGTGGCGGGCGGCGAGTGTCGCGTGGCGAGTGACGAGATTCTGCGCGTGCTCGCGCCCAACGGCGTCGCCCTGATCGGCGGCAGGAAGATCGTCAAGCCGCGGCCCGGCGATATTGATGAGTGGACGCACTTCCTTCACGACGCGGGCAACAACGCCGTGGCCCACGACACGCGCGTCGGGACGCCACGTTCGCTGCAATGGATGGCGCCGCCGTTGTGGCTGCGCAGCCACGAGACGCCGTCGGGCCTTCAGGCGATGGTCTGCGGCGGCGGGCGGGTCTTCTACATTTTCGACGAAGGGCTGGTTGGCATCACCGACCAGCGGTTGCCGGAACGTTGGGCGCTGCTATGCCGCGATGCCTTCAACGGCAAGCTGCTCTGGCGGCGGCCGATTGAAAAATGGGGCTGGCCGGAGTGGGCGACGGATCGGTTCGCCACCACGGACTGGACAACGATCACCGGAGGCCGGACGGTCGTGCCCGACGAAAACCAGCGCCGGCTCGTGGTGGATCGCGACCGGCTCTACGCGACGCTGAGCTACCGCGCGCCGTTATCCATCCTCGACGCGACGACCGGCAAGACGCTTGCGACCATCCCAGAGACCGCGCCTGTCCGACAGATCATCGCGGCGGACGGCGTGGCGGTGGTTTATTCGCAGGACGCGAAACCGGAGACGGAACCGGTGAAACGAAAAGGCAAGGGGAAAGGTAAAGCCAAGGACGGCCCGCCGGGCGCGTTGATCGCCGTTCAAGGCGCGACGGGCAAGGTGTTGTGGCGTAAACCGATTCCCGCGCTGCACGCGCTCTCGCTGGCGATTGATGGCGGGCGCGTGGTGTATTTGCGGGCGAAGACGTTAAGCGCTTTCGACCTGAAGACAGGCGAAGAACGCTGGCAGGCCGAAGTTGCCGAGGCGAACATTCAGACTCTCGTGGCCCACGACGGCGTCATCGCACTACTCGGCGGTAAAAGTTTGGAGGCTCACGACGGAGCAACCGGTAAGCTGCTCTGGAGCAAGGAAGTTCATCTCGCGCACGGCCTCGGCAGCGAGGGTCTCTACGTCATCAACGGCGTCGCGTGGCCCGACATGCTCTCGGTGGACGACGAGCAGAACCCGGGCGGCAAAAGCCCGAACGTGTTGGCCATCGGCTACGACCTGCGCACCGGCGCGGAGAAGAAGCGCCTCTTCGTGAAAAATCTCCGCAGCCCGGAGCATCATCACCGCTGCTACCGTAACAAGGCCACGGAGCGGTTCATCATCAGTTCGATGGAGGGGCTGGAGTTCCTCGACGTGCGCGGCTCAGCGCACTCGCAGAACAACTTCGTGCGCGGCGCGTGCAAACTCGGCGTCATGCCGTGCAATGGGATGGTTTACGTGCCACCCGATCAGTGTTTCTGCGATCCCGGCGCGAAGCTGCTCGGTTTCACGGCCATAGGCCCGGCCACGGCAATTCAACCGGTGTCGGACGGACAGCGGCTGGAGAAAGGGCCGGCCTACGACCCAATTTCAAATTTGAAATCTCAAATCTCAGATTCACAAGACTGGCCGACGTTCCGTCACGACGCAGCTCGGCACGGCTCGACTCCGGCTGCCGTTCCAACCCCACTGGCGGAACACTGGCGCGTGAAACTCAGAGGCGGCCTGAGCCAGCCGGTCGCGGCGGGCGGCCGCGTCTTTGTCGCCTCGCGTGACACGCACACGCTCCACGCGCTGAACATGGAAACGGGCAAGGCCGCGTGGACATTCGTGGCAGGCGGACGCATTGATTCGCCGCCGACTCTCGTGAACGGGCTGGTGCTCTTCGGCAGTGCGGACGGTTACGTCTATTGCCTGCGCGCGGACGATGGAGCGCTGGCTTGGCGGTTCCTGGCCGCGCCAAGCAAACGGAACATCGTCGTCAATGACCAGATCGAGTCGGTCTGGCCGGTCCACGGCAGCGTGCTGGTAAGCGACGGCGTCGCTTACGCCACCGCGGGTCGTTCGACCTATCTCGATGGCGGCATCCGCCTCTATGCGCTCGACCCAGCGACTGGCAAGCTCCTGCACCAGAGCACGCTGGCCGGCCCGTTCCCGGACGGCAAGACGATGCGCGAGGTGTCGTTCTACATCACCGGCGCCAACTCCGACGTGCTGGTCAGCGAAGGCGGCGCAATTTACATGCGCCAGAAGCGACTGACGCCCGCGCTGGCCGAGGTGAAGTCTGAGGACCTCTCCAACAAAGGCGAGCGAGACGTGGGCCTGCACGTGTTCTCGACCGCCGGCCTGCTCGACGCGTCGTGGTATAACCGCACGTTCTGGATGTATTCGAAACGCTGGCCGGGCTTCCAGCTTGCCAACCAGGCGCCCAAGAGCGGCCAGTTACTCGTAGTGGACGGCGAAAGCACCTATGGCGTGAGCGTCTTCTATCGCCGGAACGTTCACACCACGATGTTTTTCCCTGCCAAAGAGGGCTACCTGCTTTTCGCTGACAAGAACGCCAACGAGCCACAAATTGTTGGTGAAGCTGGCGCGCGCAAACCCGTCGTGTGGCTCCCGCAGTCGGACTACGAGCGCGGCCGTGGCCGTCCTGTCGAGAAGCTCGACAATCCGGCGTTCGGTCTCGACAAGATGATCGGCTACACGCGGGCCGAGCCGCCGCTCTGGAAACTCTGGCTGCCTGTGCGCATCCGCGCCATGGTCAAGGCCGGCGACACGCTCTTCGCGGCTGGCACGCCCGACGTGCTCGACCCTGCTGATCCCTATGCCGCGTTTGAGGGCCGCAAGGGCGCGAGCCTCGTTTCCGTATCCGCGAAGGACGGCAAGAAGCTTGCGGAACTCCGATTGACTGCGCCGCCTATCTTCGATGGCATGATCGCCGCCTCCGGCCGGTTGCTCGTGGCCTTGGAGGACGGCAGTCTGCTGTGCATGGGGAAGGAATGAGATGCATCTTATTCACGTTGGCTGCTGCATCAACGGAGCCGCGACCGCGGCCTGCTTCCAGCCCTCATGGATCGCTGCCCCGACTGGAAGCCCAGCACAACCCAACCCAGGCTCTACGTTCTACCGACTGATACCGCGCTCGCTTTTCTCAACGAACGCCACGAGATGATCCAATTCCGGCGAGTGCGGCAGCTCCGCCTTGATCCTCTCCAGCGCGTTACGGACAGTGTCGTCTGTGCGGAAGAGCATCTTGAACGCTTTGCGAATCTGCTCGTGCACCTCGCTGCTCATGCCACGCCGTTCCATGCCGACCTTGTTGACGGCACGGCAGACGGCAGGGTTGCCATCGGCCATCATAAACGGCGGGATGTCCTGCACGACCTTGGAGCAGCCGCCGATGATCACCATCTTGCCGATGCGGCAGAACTGATGCACCGCCGCGAGGCCGCCAACAACCGCGTAGTCTTCGACCGTGACATGACCTGCGATGGTCCCGCAGTTGGAGAAGATGACGTGGTCGCCGATGGTGCAATCGTGCGCAACGTGGCTGTAGGCGAGGAAGTTGCAATGGGAGCCGATGACAGTCTTGAGGCCGTCGCCGGTCGCGGTATGGACGGTGACGCTCTCGCGGAAGGTGTTGTCGTCGCCGATCTCCAGATAGCACTTGTTTCCGGCCTTCCATTTCAGATCCTGCGTCTGCAGACCAATGCAGGCGTGTGGATAGAAACGGTTGTTCTTGCCGACGGTCGTCAGCCCGTCGAGGACAACGTGGCTGTGCAGCCAGCAGCCCGCGCCGAGCTTGACGTTCGCGCCGATGACGCAATACGGCCCGACCTCGCAGTCGCTGCCGATCTCGGCCCCCGGTTGAATGACGGCGGTAGAATGAATAGCCATCGCAGTTTATCCGTGGATGAGAAACAAGAGTTCCGCCTCGCTGACGACCTCGCCACCAACCTTGCAGGTGCACTTGGCGCGGCCGATGTTCCGCCGTTGCGCCGTCAGTTCCGCCTCGATGAGCAACTGGTCGCCGGGCGTGACCGGCTTGCGGAACTTCACGTTGTCGGCGCTCATAAAGTAAGCCAGCTTGCCGGCATTCTGCCCTCCCTTCAACAACATGATGCCACCACACTGCGCCATCGCCTCCAGTTGCAATACGCCGGGCATCACCGGATGGCCGGGGAAATGTCCTTGGAAATACGGCTCGTTGATCGAGACATTCTTGATCGCCACCGCCCTCTTCTCCTCCAGCTTCAGCACGCGATCAAGCATCACGAACGGATAACGGTGCGGCACCATCTTCAACAGCCCCACCGAGTCCACCTCGCCCGCGTCACTCACCGGCTGGGGCGTCGCCTTCGCGGGCGCTGCGGTCACCTCGGCCGGCGGGCTGGGCCGCTTGGCTGCCTTCACCGCGAGCTGCTTCGTCAACTCGTAGTTCACCGTATGCCCCGGCCGGATCGCAATGATCTGCGCTGCCACCGGTCGCCCGAGCAAATAAAGGTCGCCGATGATGTCGAGAATCTTGTGCCGCACAAACTCATCCCGGAACCGCAGTTCGCCCTGCGTCAACACCGACTCCCCGCGCACGATGATCGCGTTCTCCAGCGAACCGCCCTTGATCAGGCCCGACTTCATCAGATGCTCCACCTCGTGGAAGAAACAGAACGTCCGGCATGGCGCAATCTGTTCCGCAAAACTCTCCCGATCCACGCCCAAGCTGAAATACTGCGAGTCCAGCCCGCCCACCGGGAACGAAATCGTGCAGCTCACTTGCAACCGGTCCGCCGGCAACATCACCACCGTTGAATCGCCCTGCTTGAACCAGATCGGCTCCGTGATCTGCGCCACCTCGCGCTGCGCGCCCTGCTCCACCAAACCGGCCTCGCGAATCATCTTCACGTAGGGGCTGGCACTGCCGTCACCCACCGGCGGCTCGTTTGCGTCCAACTCCACGATCGCGTTGTCCACGCCCAGCGCATGAAACGCCGCCATCACATGCTCGATGGTATGCACGCGCATGTTGCCCTTGCCGATCGTCGTCCCGCGCGTGGTCTCCACCACGTTGGCCACCAGCGCCTCAATCTCCGGCTGGTCGTCCAGGTCCATCCGCTTGAACCGGATGCCTGTGTCCGCCGCCGCCGGCTTGAACGTCATCGTCACCGCGTTGCCCGTGTGCAGGCCCACGCCGGAGAACGCGACCGATTTCTTAAACGTCTGTTGTTGTTTGAACATGGTGTAATACCGTCTGGTTTCCTTGCAAAACGCGCGCCTCCTTTATCATACGCCTCCGCCAATGGCAAGAGCCGCCACGGGAAATGTGTCGCCCGTAGCGCGGTGCGGCGACTGTAGCGACCGCCCCATCGTCAGCATAGCGGTCAGGTTGCATTCAGCGACGTGGATGTAAATGCCCGCGGGATCGTTGCCCCTGCCTCCACGCCGCTCCAAACCAGAACCATCTCGCCGGTCACGAATAGGCGGGAACACCGCCCATGCGGCTTTCCGGCCGGTGGGCCTGAATGCGGGCGGAGCTTGACCGGGGGCGCGCGGCTCCCTAGAGTCTGCGGTTCAATTTAGCAAGAATCGAAAGGATATTTGGTTATGGCAGAATCAGGCGAGTCCAAGCTCCCCGTGCAGGTGTCCGGCGAAACGCTCGGCCCGTGCAAGCGGCTTTTGAAGATCGAGTTGCCCACCGCGACGGTGGAGGCGGAGTTCAACCGGGTGACGAACGATTATACGCGCTACGCGCGGCTGCCCGGCTTCCGGCCCGGCAAGGCGCCGCGCGCCATCGTGGAAAAACGGTTTACGGCTGAGATCGAGCAGGAAGTGCAGAAGTCGCTCATCCCGCGCGCCTATCACGAGGCGCTGGAGCAGCAGTCGCTGCGGCCGGTCGGCTATCCGGAGATCAAGGACGTTCAGTTCGGCCGCGGCAAACCGCTGGCCTTCAGCGCGGAGCTGGAAATCGAACCGGAATTCCCAATGCCGGACTACAAGGGCATCCCTGTGAAGCGGCAGAAAGTGGAGGTGACCGACGAGGACGTGGCGAAAGCATTGGAGGCGCTGGCCGAGCAACGCGCAGAGTTGGCGGACGTGGCCGGCCGCCCGCTTGCGATGGATGATTTCGCGGTGGTGAACTTCACCGCTGTCAGCGACGGCAAGCCGCTAGCCGAGATCGCGCCCGACGCAAAGGCGATCTCGGAGCGGCAGAATCTGCTGTTGCTGATGGGCGCACAGTCCTTCGTGCCTGGATTCTGCGAGCAGCTCGTCGGCGCGGCCGTCGGCGACAAGCGGGAGGTGCAGGTGGACTTCCCGGCGGATTTCCAAGTGCAACCGCTCGTCGGCAAGAAGGCGACGTATTCCGTGGACGTGATCGGCATCAAGACGAAGAAGTCGCCGCCGATTGATGACGCGTTTGCGGCGTCGTTTGGCAAAGACCTGACGCTGGAGAAGCTCAAGGAGGCCGTGAAGGTGGACATCACCCGCGAGCGCGAGCGCGGCGCCCTCAACGACGAGAAGAACCAGATCGTGGAAGCGCTGTTGTCGCGAGCAACGTTCGATCTGCCGCCCCAGATGCTCGCCGCCGAGACGCGCAACGCCATCCAGAACCTTGTCCAAGAGAACACCTCCCGCGGTGTCACGAAGGAGACGTTGGTCGAGAAGAAAGACGAGATTTTCCAGTTCGCCAGCAAGAGCGCCGCAGACCGCTTGAAGGCGTCGTTCATCCTCGGCCGCATCGCTGCGCTGGAGAAGATCCAGATTCAGCAGGCGGAGGTGGACCAGCGGATTGCGCTGCTCAGCTATCGCCACAACATCCCCTACCCCAAGCTCCGCAAACAACTTGAGGAGCGCGGCGGCATCCACGAGATCGAGGAGGAAATCCTCATCGGCAAGACCCTTGAGTTCCTCCTCGCGAATGCTAGTGTCAGCCAGCAATAGGGCACCAACATGAACGAGTCCAATCAGATCCTTATCCCGATGGTGGTCGAGCAAACCGGCCGCGGCGAACGCGCCTACGACATCTATTCGCGGTTGATGAAGGACCGCATCGTCTTCATCGGCACGGCGATTGACGACCATGTCTCCAACATCATCATCGCGCAGCTCCTGTTCCTGCAAATGGAGGATCCGAAGAAGCCGGTGCATGTCTATATCAACTCGCCCGGCGGCAGCATCACCGCGGGACTCGCCATCTACGACACGATGCAATACATGACCACGCCGGTGAACACCTATTGCATCGGCCAGGCCGCCAGCATGGGCGCGGTGCTTCTCGCCGCGGGCACCAAGGGCCACCGCTTCTCGCTGCCCAACGCCCGCGTCATGATCCATCAGCCTTGGGGCGGCATGCAGGGCACCGCCACCGACATCAGCATCCAGGCGAAGGAAATCCTCAAGCTCAAGGATCAGTTGATCCTGATCCTCGCCAACCACACCGGCAAGACGGCCGAACAAATCGCCAAGGACAGCGAGCGTGATTTCTTTATGAGCGCCGAGGAAGCGAAAGCCTACGGCGTCGTGGACGAGGTCGTGAAGTCCCGCCGCGACGTAGCGCCGGAAGAGGCAGAGAAGAAATAACTGTCGTAGATTCTCTCATGGCCAAGACCTCCGCCAACCTCACGATGTGCAGCTTCTGTGGCAAGGGCCACGGCGAGGTGAAGAAGCTCATTGCCGGCCCCGGCGTTTTCATCTGCGACCAGTGCATCCTTGTCTGCAAGACCATCCTCGACAAGGAACTCGGCGAAGAAGCCAAGACCGAGGTCAAGCGCGCCCCGCTCAGCCTCAACGTGCCAAAGCCGGCGGAGATCAAGCATCAGCTCGACGAATTCGTCATCGGCCAGGAGCAGACCAAGAAGGCCCTCGCCGTCGCTGTCCGCAACCATTACAAGCGCATCCAGCAGGAAACGAAGCCTCCCGCTGAATACGCCTCCGCGGAGAAATCCGCCGCCCATCGCCACAGCCACCACGATGTTGAGATCGAGAAAAGCAACATCCTCCTCATCGGCCCGACCGGCTGCGGCAAGACGCTGCTGGCCCGCACGCTCGCGCGCCTGCTCGACGTGCCGTTCGCCATCGCCGACGCCACCACCCTCACCGAGGCCGGCTACGTTGGCGAGGACGTGGAGAACATCATCCTCCGCCTCCTCCAGAACGCCGACTATGACGTGAAGCGCGCCGAGGTCGGCATCGTTTACATTGACGAGATAGACAAGATCGCCCGCAAGACCGAGAACGTCTCCATCACCCGTGACGTCAGCGGCGAAGGCGTCCAGCAGGCGTTGTTGAAAATCCTCGAAGGCACTATTTGCAACGTCCCCCCGCAGGGCGGCCGCAAACATCCCCATCAGGAATACATCCACGTCAACACCCAGCACATCCTCTTCATCTGCGGCGGCGCGTTCGTCGGCCTCGACAAAATCATCCAGCGCCGCCTCGGCAACCGCACGATGGGTTTCGGCGTCCGCCACGACGCGCACGGCCAAGCCGAAACATCCGAAATCCTCGCCCACGTCGAACCGGAAGATTTGCTCGGCTTCGGCCTCATCCCGGAGTTCATCGGCCGCCTTCCCGTCATCAGCACCCTCTCCCCGCTCAACGAGGACGACCTGGTCACCATCCTCACCGAGCCGCGCAACGCCATGACCAAGCAGTTCGCCAAACTCTTCGCCATGGAAGGCGTGGACCTCAAGTTCACCGCCGACGCCCTGCGCTCCCTGGCCCGCTCCGCCATCCGCAAAGGCACCGGCGCGCGCGCCCTCCGCAGCCTGCTGGAGAAACTGATGCTCGACATCATGTATGAACTCCCCGGCCGCGACGACGTCGCCGGCGTCACCATCAACCGCGCCGTCGTGGATGGCAAACGCGCCGCCATCATCCGCAAGAAGACCGGCAGCGAAGAAGCCGCCTGAACCGACAGAACAAATGTCCACATCCGTTACGCAACGGGCTTGGAAGCCAGTTCCACATCGTTGAAAGCGCCGCTGCCGACGTATTTCGATACGGCATCAACTGAATGCTGAATACCGGATACTGACTACTGATTACTCAGCCTCCGATTTCCGCTTTGCCACGACGGGCAAATTAACTTGCAGGCATGACGGCGCTGTGAGAATAAAGGCGGGTTTCCAAACAGGAAGTTTCGTCCAATGACTTTAAGCGATATCTTAAACGCAGAGTGCGTCCTCACAGAGATGCACGCGACCGACCGTTGGCAGGCGATTGACGAACTGCTCGCGCAACTCGTCAAAGCCGGCCGCATCAAGGCTGACGATTTGCCCGCTATCTTGCAGGCGGTCAAGAAGCGCGAAACCACCATGAGCACCGGCATTGGTTTCGGCATCGGCATTCCGCACGCGACGACCGACCTCATCGGCGACGTCATCGGCGCCTTCGGCCGATCAAAGACCGGCATTAACTTCGACGCGCTCGACGAACAGCCGGTGAATCTCATCGTCCTGTTCCTCGTGCCGCAGGGCCAGTTCCAGAAACATCTCCACACGCTGGCCAACATCGCGAAGTTCCTCCACGACCGCCCGCTCCGCGAGAAACTGCTGGCGGCTGCCAACGCCGACGAGGTCGTGCAGATCATCCGCAGCCAGAAGGCGTGACCCGTGATCCTTAACGCGTAATACGTAATCCTTGCCTTACGCATTACCCGTTGCGCATTGCGCATCCTTCTCATGGAATCCGTCCAACAACTTCTTGAGCGTCTCGCCACCGGCGTTATCCGCCAGACCATCGGTGCAGACGGTGCGGCCAACGTGCGGCCCTGCGGCAATCCAAGGTTCGGCGACTACCAAATCAACGGCCTGCTTCCCATCGCCAAGGCTCGAGGTGAAGATCCACGTCCGCTCGCCGACAAAGTCGCCGCCTCGCTCGCGTCCGCGCTCGCTGACCTTGCTGAGCCGCCGACCGTCGCGGGAGCGGGCTTCATCAACGTCCGCCTGAAGCCCGGCTTTGTCGGCGCGCTCCTGCCGCAAGTGCTGGCCGATCCGCGCCTCGGTGTGCCGGCCGCGTCGCCCGCGCGCGTTATCGTCATTGATTTCAGCGCGCCCAACGTCGCCAAAACGATGCACGTAGGTCACCTCCGCAGCAGCATCATCGGCGACAGCATCGCCCGCACGCTGCGGTTCCTCGGCCACCACGTCATCGCCGACAACCACATCGGCGACTGGGGCACACAATTTGGCTTCCTGCTCCACGGCTTCAAGCAGGAGAAACTCGACCTTGCCGCCTCCGCGGATCCCATCGCCGAAATGGAGCGTGTTTATCGCAAATATTACGGCGCGTCCGAAACCGACCCGTCCATCCGCGACGCCGCGAAGGCCGAGCTGGTCAAACTCCACGAGAACGATGTCGAGAACCTCGCGCTTTGGAAAAAGCTGCGCGACCTCTCCATGCCGGCGTTCGAGCGCGTCTATAAGCGTCTCGGCGTCCGCTTCGACCACACGCTCGGCGAGAGCTTCTACCATCCGCGGCTTGCCGGCGTCGTCGCCGAGCTGAAGGCCAAAGGTCTCGCTGAAGACAGCGAAGGCGCGGTCTGCGTCTTCTTCCGCGACGTGCCACAACTGAAAGACAAACCGTTCCTCATCCAGAAGAGCGACGGCGCGTTCCTCTACCCCACCACCGACCTCGCCACGCTTCAGTATCGCGTTGAGGAGTGGAACCCCGGCGAGATCATCTACGTCACCGACTCGCGCCAGAAGCTCCACTTCGAACAGCTCTTCACCGCGACAAGGCGATGGCTTGTAGGCCGGGTGCCCACACCCGGCGCGCCGCAGGCCCAAGCAATCGCCGCGTCAGGGGACGCGGCCTACATAGGTCCGAAGCTGGCGCACGTCACATTCGGTTCCGTGCTCGGCGAGGACAACAAGCCGATCAAGACCCGCAGCGGCGAGCCGATCAAACTGGAGGAACTCCTCGACGAAGCTGAGCGCCAGGCACAGGCCATCGTGGACGCAAACTACGCCGACCTCCCGGAGGGCATGCGCCGCGAGATCGCCCGCGTCGTCGGCATCGGCGCGGTCAAGTATGCCGACCTCAGCCAGAACCGCGTCAACGACTACGTCTTCAGTTGGCCCAAGATGCTCGCCATGCAGGGCAACACCGCGCCCTACCTCCAATACGCCTACGTCCGCATCCGTTCCATCTTCCGCAAGGGCGCGGAAGCCGCGGGCCAAGGCGGCGGGAGTTGGGAGATGGGGGTTGGGAGTTGGAAGAGTGGAAGCGTCGCGCTCACCGACGCGGCCGAGTTCGACCTCGCCAAGTTTATCCTCCGATTCCCGGAGGCCATCGAACTGGCCACGGAGGACTACCGCCCCAACTTCATTTGCAGCTACCTCTACGACCTCGCGGGCAAATTCAGCGTCTTCTACGAACGCTGTCCCGTCCTGAAGGCCGACGAGCCGGCCCGCTCCTCGCGCCTGCTCCTCTGCCAGCTTACCGCCGAAGTCCTCCGCAAGGGCCTCGACCTCCTCGGCATCCAGACCATCGAGCAGATGTAAGCGGCAGGGCCGAAACTCCAATTTTCAAAACCAAACCCCAAAGAAGCTTCACGCCTCAAGCTCCAGCGACTTTCGACACATATTGAGGTGTGGTGGTTTGGAGCTTCGCTGGTGCTTCGAGTTTGAGGCCAACTCGGCTGGGAAGCTGCTGAGAAGCTGCTGAGAAGTGACTTGACGGTAAAACAGCTCTTCGGCAGTATCCCGTCATGGATCACACCCGCGTGATCAGACGAGGCGAACTCTGGTCAACGGGTGACACGCTTCACAAAAGGCCATGAGCAGTTCTTCCACTAAGGAATCCTCTGTGCCGCGTTCGTTGCGCAAGCTGTGGCTAAGTTGCGCGTGGCAATTCATCGGGTTGCTCGTGCTCGCTGTTTTGGTAGCTCTAGTTTATTGGCGCTCCCACTGCTTGCACAAAGATGATTATCAAACGAGCGTGACGAAACTCACCGCGGCGAGCCTGCAAAGTTTTCGCCTGCGCTTAAGTGAGTCCAACTCGGAAATCGAACTGGCGCAGGACGGCAAGGCGGTGAGGGACGTGGGTGCGCTGGCAGCGGCTCCGTTCGGCTTGGAGAAGCAAGCAAGCTTCAAGGGCACACTCAACAAATACCTTGCTGTGGCAAAGGGGTTGACGGCCGCGTTTCGTTCGCGTCGCGATGATTTGCTGGCGCAGTTTCAAACCGAACACGGCGGAGCGCTGCGTTCGCTCCCCATGAGCGCGGTAGGGGTTGTGTCCACGAATTCGAACTGGCGCTGGCGCTTTTCGGATTTGGAATATCAGGCATTAGCCGCCCGGAAGAATGTGGACTTCTGGTTGAATCTGCAAAGAACGCTTCCAAGCAAAGGCTGTTTTGCCCCGCAGATGACCACCGAAATCATTGTAACGGGCGATGGCAAGCCAGACGCAAAGCAACCCCTCGTCGAGCGCATCATCGGGCAGTCCCTCGCGGAGGGGATGCTGATGGCCAAGCAATCGCCCGGGAAAGACGAACTGCCCGTGCCGGCGGAAGCGAAAGCCCAGATGCAAGCCTACTTCGCGACCGCGCTCCGAGAAATTGCGGCGTCAGCCGCCGTCACCAACTCCCCCACAACTGTGGAGCAGCTTCTGAACACCAAGTCGGAAAACCTGAACTGCGAACTAAGCGAAGTCGTCCAAGGCGAACTAGGCGGCCTTTGGCTGCTGGGATATTACCGCTGGTTTGAGATCATCTTCTGGGTCTGGTTTGGAGTGATGACCAATGGCCTCATTATCCATGGCTATTTCTTGGTCGGCGCGAACCGAGGTTCGATCTATGAGCCGCGTGAAAGCTTGCGCGTATTGGCCAAACTCTTCTACGCGCCGCTCCTGGCGTTGGCTCTGTTCTTTCTGGCAACGTTCATCAGCGCGGGGCAGGAAGCCATCGCATTGGGCAGCAGCTCGCCCGTCCAGTTGGGGTTCGCTTTCGTGTTGGGACTGTTCCCCAACCAAGCTTACCAACTGTTGAAAGATTTGGCGACGCGCTGGTTCAGCGAAAAGATCAGGGCTGGCGCGACGCGCAAGGCCGAGCCGAAACCCATCGCCGCCAAGATCGCCACGGGCGACGAGGTCACCGGCAGCAAACCGAACATCGAGCGGCTGAAGAACAACGTCGTCAACATCGCGACCGCTTGCCTGGAATCGCAATGACCCGCGACTGCCTATGAAACACTTCGTAAAACAACATCACCGGCTGCTGGCACTGTGTCTGGCAGGGCTACTGGGCATGACAGAGGGATGTGTGCCGGCGAAGGTGCGGCTCGCTGCCGTGAGGGATGTCACCACGCTCCAAAGCGAATTGGAAAAAGAACAGCAGGCCAACGTGCAGGTGGCGGAATCGCTCATCCGCGAAGTGCTGGCCCAGCAGCGGTCGGCGCTCCGCTCCCAATGGCGCGAGCGCCGCCTAGAGCTGATCACGGAAGCCCATGTGAAATTCGCGGCAAAACTCGACGAACAGCGTGCCCGCTTGGTTTCAGATCTCGGCAAGGCGCTCGACCCGGTGTTGGGTAAGCTGAAGATGGAACTTGAAGCAGAGCGCGCCAAGGGCGCGACCGGCACAGAAAGAGCCAACGCGCTCGCCTTGCAACTATCCTCGACGCTGGCAGTGGCCCAGCGCGAAACGGCGAAAGCCGAGGAGGAGATTCAGAAGAAAGGCAACACTCTGCGCGACGAACACATTGCCGCGATCAACGACCGTTTCGCCAAGCCACCCCCGGAGATTGAAGGCGGACCCACGGATGCGGAACTCGAGGCGGTAATGAAGCCCATCCGGGAACACTCCGACCAACTGAAACAGGTGTTCAAGACCAACCTCGACAGCCTCGCCACCTACATCCAGACCGACGCCCCGTTCAAGCTGTTCTTTCAGGGATTCCTTGGAGAGAACCTCTACAAACTCGTGCAGCCGACGCTGACCTCAACGATGGACGGTTTGCAGTCCAAACTGACCGCTAAAGCGGACGATTGGGCCAAGAGCTTGAGATCCTCGTTGCAGGACAAACTAAAAACCTCAACCACAAACTGATTATGCCACTTCTATTCAAAGAAGAATACTTCGCAACCGTCCGGCCTTACCTGCCGGAGGACGCCCGCCGCATCCTCGACAACCAGTTGCCGGCGATCAAGAAGAGCATCGAGGCCGAGGTGGACAAGTTTGCCAAAACTCTCGGCGAAGAAGTCAAAAAAGAGGTGGAAGACTTCCAAAAGGGGCTGGTCCAGCAACAAGAAGAATTCCTGAAAAAGGTCACGGCCAATTTTGCCGAAGCCGTCAAGAAAGGCGCAAGTCCGGACGAGATTGCGGCGGCCGGCAAGGCGCTGCAAACGGCCGTGGACGATTACAAGAATCAAGTGAAGGGCTGGGGCGAAACCGCCCGCAAAACGCTCCTCATGGCAGTCAAGGCCGCGGGCATTCCCATCCCGCTGTAACGCTACGTCGTAACCAACGACGTCCAGGAGATGCCGGACGGCGACACGGCAAAACTCCAACAAGTATCCAACACACCTTGAAATTTGGTAGTTTGAAGTTTCCCAGATACTTGGAGTTTGGAATCTGGAGTTTTCCTTCCACCAGTCGCATCTGCCTCTTGCGCGGCGGCGGGGGTTTCGCTATTGTCGCCGCACTTTATGAACAGAGATCACGTCAAACTTTTCATTCCGGGACCGGTGGAAGTCAGCGAGAAGACCTTTCGGGCGATGGGCAAGCCGATGATCGGCCACCGCGGCGCGGGGTTTCAGGAGCTTTACGCGGCGATGCAGCCGAAGCTCCAGCAACTGCTCTATACGAAGAACCCCGTGTTCCTCAGCACTTCCAGCGCGTGGGGCGTCATGGAAGCCGCTGTGCGCAACCTCTCGGTGAAGCGCGTGCTGAACTGCTGCTGCGGCGCGTTCAGCGACAAGTGGAACGACGTCTCGCTGCGTTGCGGCAAGGAAGCCGACGCGATGAAGGTGGCGTGGGGCGACCCGATCCTGCCGGAGATGGTCCGCGAGAAGCTCGCCACGGGCCGCTACGACGCGATGACACTCATTCACAACGAAACCTCCACCGGCGTGATGAACCCGCTGCCGGCCATCGCCGAGGTGATGAAACAGTTCCCGGACGTGATGTTCATCGTGGACAGCGTCAGCTCGATGAGCGGCGTGAAGATCGAGATGGACGCGCTGGGCATTGACGTGTTGCTGGCGGGGATGCAGAAGGCGTTCGCGCTGCCGCCGGGGCTGGCGGTGTTCGGCGTGAGCGCGCGGGCGCTGAAGCGCGCGGAGACGGTGCCGGGCCGCGGCTACTATTTCGACTTCCTGGAGTTCAAGACGAACCACGACAAGAACATGACGCCGAGCACGCCGGTGATTCCGCTCATCTACGCGCTGGCGGCCAAGCTGGACGACATCTTCGCGGAGGGACTCGACGTCCGTTTCGCGCGCCACCAACAACTCGCCGGGATGGTGCGCGGCTGGGGCCAGCGCAACGGCATTGGGTTACTCCCAGCGCCGGCCTATCAGTCCATCACGCTGAGCTGCTTCGACAACGGCGCACGCGCCGGCAGCCAGGGTCGCCGCATTGACGTGCCGAAGTTCCAGAAAGCACTCAAGGAGCGGCACAAGATTCTGATTGATGGCGGCTACGGCAAGATCAAGGGCCTGAGTTTCCGCGTCGCGCACATGGGCGACGAGACAGTGGAAACGATCAACGAACTGATCGCCGCGCTCGACGACAGCCTGAAGGGACTGTAACAGACCGCTGCCGGGCAGTTCGCAGCCCCGCTCATCCGTCGCGAAGGCACGACTTCATGGCTTTGCCAAGCATGGGAGCCGAATGCGCCCTTTTTCCGCATGGTAACGGCATATCTCCTTGACGTGCGCGTAGCTAACCCCTACATAAAGTGGCCGTATGTTGGCTGACGTGTGCCGTGTGGCATCGTTGCCAGCAAGGATAGAGTGGAATAGATAGATCAGGTAGTCATTAACACTGGCCACCGCGAAGCATGTTAAGCAAACTGTTAGGGCTGTTCTCGAACGATATCGGGATTGATTTAGGGACTGCAAACTCCGTGGTTTACGTCAAAGACCGCGGCATCGTCCTGAGGGAACCCAGTGTCGTTGCGATCCAGGCTGGCACCAGCAATGTCCTCGCTGTCGGCGAGGAAGCCAAGCGCATGGTGGGCCGCACGCCCGGCAGCATTGTGGCGATCCGTCCGATGAAAGACGGTGTGATAGCCGACTTCGAGATCACCGAAAGCATGCTTCGCTACTTCATCCGCAAGGTGCACAACCGGCGTTCGATGGTCGCGCCCCGGGTGATTATAGCGGTGCCCTCGGGCATCACGGAGGTGGAGAAGCGGGCTGTTAAGGATTCAGCAACTCACGCAGGCGCCCGCAAGGTCTATCTGATTGAGGAACCAATGGCTGCAGCGATCGGCGTCGGAATGCCGGTGCAAGAACCTGCAGGAAACATGATCGTGGATATAGGCGGAGGCACGACCGAAGTCGCCCTGATCTCGCTGGCTGGCATTGTATTCAGCCGGAGCATCCGGGTGGCGGGCGATGAACTGGATGAGGCGATCATCCAATACATGAAGCGTGCCTATAATTTGATGGTAGGAGAACGCACCTCGGAGGAGATCAAGATCCGGGTTGGATCGGCCTTCCCCTTGGAGCAAGAAATGACGATGGAAGTCAAGGGCCGCGATTTGGTTGCGGGGCTGCCCAAGACGCTCACCGTCACATCACAGGAGATTCGCGAAGCACTTTTGGAACCGGTTTCCCAGATTGTCGAAAGCGTGCGCATTGCGTTGGAACGCTGCCCCCCCGAACTCGCGGCTGACCTCGTGGACCGAGGCATCATGATGTCGGGCGGCGGCGCGTTGCTGCGAGGCATTGACAAGCTGCTGGCCGAAGAGACCGGACTGCCCATTCATATTGCGGACGATCCGCTCAGCGCAGTCGCTGAGGGAACCGGCCGCGTGCTCAACGAACTTCAGTTTCTCGAGAAACTCACCGCCACCAACCGTGTCTAGCCGGCGCTGCGCCGGATCCGCTGCCCAATGTAGCATCATATCGCCCGCCAAAGGGACGCGATAGTCCCCGCCTGAGAAGGCATGTTACGACGAAGTTATCTGGCGTTGCTCGGCACGATTATTCTGAGCCTGGTGCTTTACTTTGCGCTGCCCGCGGGGCCGTCGCTGAGACTGAGGTCACTGGTCACACAGCTTTTCTCCCCCGTGCTCTCAATGAGCGCGGCCTTGCAGCACTGGTGGGACGCCTCCCGTCAGGAAGTCCAATCCCGCACCGCCCTGCTCGAACAGAACCATCAACTTCGCGAACAGATCGCTCTCCAAATGCAGGACCGGCTGCGGCTGACGGAACTCGAGGACGAAAACCGCCGCCTCCGCGACATGGCCGGATTCCGGCAAGCTGTCGGCTCGCGCCTGAAACCCGCCCGCATCACTGGCCGCGACCCGTCCAACTGGTGGAAAACGATCCTTCTCGACATCGGTTCCAACGATGGCGTCTCGGAAGGCTGTGCCGTCGTGACCACCGCCGGACTTATCGGCAAGACCGTTGCCGTCACGCACACCATGTCCCGCGTGCTGCTCATCGTGGATCCGAATTGCAAGGTGTCCGGATTGGTCCAAGAGACACGCAGCCCCGGCATCGTCGAGGGCGTTTTCGAGGGACTCGGCACAGCACCCGGATGCCGCATGGATTTCATCGGCCGCGACGCCAAGGTTTTTGCAAACTACACCGTCATCACCAGCGGCCTTGGCGGCGTCTTCCCGAAAGGCATCCGCATCGGCACGCTGGAGGCTGCCGCGCTCAACGAGTCGGGCCTTTACAAGAGCGCGCGGCTCAAACCCGCCGTGGACCTGAACCGTCTCGAAGAACTGTTCGTGATTTGCCGGTAACATGACCAAGACATTCCTATTTGCGTCGGTGGTGGTGGCGATGGCGCTCCAGTGCGCCCTGGCCGCCGTCGTCAACGTCGCCGGTGTGAAGCTCGACCTGATGCCAGCGGTGGTGGTCTTTGCGGCGCTGTTCGCATCCTGGGATCGCGCGCTCTTCGTCGCCGTCGCCTGCGGCGTGCTGCTCGACGCGCTGTCGTTCCAGGCACTCGGCCTGAGCGTCGCGCCACTGGCCATCGCCGCTGCTGTCATCAGCCATTTTCAACGCGTCCTTTACCGCGACAACATTCTCCTGCAACTCGCGCTCGGCGGCGGAACCTCGCTCGCGGCCTCGGTCTGGACATGGCTGCTGCTCCGCGCCGGCGACACTCCCCTGCCCTTCGAGTTTGGGATTGCCGCGAAGATGGCGCTCATCGCGCTGTTGGCCGCCCTCGGCACGCCACTCCTGCTCTGGCTGCTCAAGGGCGCGGCGCGCTGGTTCCGGCAATGGCCGGGCGAAAAAGAAGTGGAGGTCTTCTAAATGCGGCGAATCTGGCAGGAGATTTTCCGGCGTGAGGAAGGGCGGTTGATGCTGCTTGGCTTGGCCATCGTCGGCTGCCTGTTCATGCTGGCCACGCAACTTTTCCAGCTCCAGGTCGTGCAGAGCGCCGAGTTCGGCGCAAGCCAGGAGCGCCAGAGCCAGCGCCTCGTTGAGATTCCCGCCGTGCGCGGCTTGATCTACGACCGCAACGGCATCTGCCTCGCCGACAGCCGCCCCAGTTTCGACGCGGTGATTTATCTCGAAGAGCTTTCCGACGAGTGGCGTGAGCGCGTGCGCCAGGAAATCCGCCGCCACGGCAAACGACTCGAACCCGGCCGCCGCGAACAACTTCTCGCCGAACTGGTCCGCGAGAAAGCCGGCGCGTTTGGCCGACTGATCGGCGTCCAGCCGCAACTCGACGAGCGCGCCATCCGCATCCACGCCTCCGAGCTGCGCCCGTTACCGCTCATCCTCTTCCCGGACCTGAACGAAACCGCCGTCGCCATCGCCAACGAGCATTATCCACTGCCCACGGGCATGGCCATTGAGGTGAACCCAGTCCGCCGCTACGGTTTCAAGTCGGGCGACCAAACCTATCCGCTGGCGGCGCACTCGCTCGGCTACGTCACCCGTAGCAAACCCACACTGGAGTTGGACCAGAGCCTGCCAACGTTCACGCAGGCCGAAGTCCGTGGTGTCAGCGGTCTGGAGATGAAGTTTGACCGGGAGCTGCGGGGCCGGACTGGTTCGAGGACGATCCTCATCAACGCGCGCGGCTACAAGGAGCGAGAGTTGGGTGTGCAACCGCCGCAGCCCGGACACGACCTTGTGTTGGCCCTCGACGCGCGCTGCCAACAGGCAGCCGAGCAGGCGCTGGGCGAACACATCGGCGCTGCCGTCGTGATAGACCCTAACAACGGCGATGTGCTCGCTCTTGCCTCCAATCCCACCTTTGATCCGAACAAGTTCATCCCCCATGTTCGCCGCGAGGAGATGGACGCGCTGATGAAGGATCCATCCAAGCCGCTGGCCAACCGCGCCGTCAGCGAACAATACGCGCCCGGCTCTACATTCAAACTTGTCGTCGCGCTCGCCGGCTTGGACAGCGGCAAACTCTCGTCTGCCTCCGCCGCGTTTTGCAGCGGTGAAGTGCAGGTTGGCGGCCAGTTGAAGAAGTGCTGGATCAAGTCCAAAGGTGGCCAGCACGGCGCGGTGAACTTGCGCTCCGCCATCGTCCACTCGTGCAACATCTTCTTCTACGAGCACGGCATGGACATCGGTATGGGGCCAATCGTCGCGATGGCCAAGCAGTTTCACCTGGGCGAACGCACAGGCGTTCCACTGCCGCGGGAGGCGCGCGGTCACCTGCCGGACCTGACGCGCCGCCACCGACCGGCCGAGACCGCCAACATCGCCATCGGACAAGGCGAGGTTGACACGACACCATTACAGATGGCCTGCGTCACCGCGGCCATCGCCAATGGCGGCACCGTGATCGCGCCGCGGTTGGTCAAGAGCATCCATCAGCAAAATCGCGACGGCGGGATCGGGACGGCGGTCGAGGAATTTCCCCCGCGCGAACTCGGCCGGCTCACCGTGCGCCCGCAATTGATGGAACTGGTCCGCAAAGCCATGCTTGGCGTTGTGCAGGATGCGGACGGCACCGGCAAGAAGGCCGGTGTGCCCGGCGTTGAAGTCGCCGGCAAGACCGGCACCGCGCAGGTGATGGACACGCAGGCCAACATCATTGGCCACCGTGCGTGGTTCGTCAGCTTCGCGCCCTACAAGAACCCGAAATACGCGCTCGCCATCATGCTCGAAGACGGCGACAGCGGCGGCCAGACAGCCGCGCCGGTTGCCGGCAAGATTTACGCCCATCTGTTCGGCGTCAGTCAGACCAAGGACACCGCCACGAAGCCGCAACGCCGGCCGCTGGCGCTCGCGAGAGGAGGCAGACACTAAGATGTCCCGCGTCCTGACTCCTTGGAGCGTTTTCAAACACCTGTCGTGGCTGTCGCTACTGACAATGCTCGCGCTCGTCGGCGCCAGCGTGTTCGCCATCTACAGTGCCACCTATCGCGGCGAAGACGTGGCGAACGCGCCATTCTGGAAACTACAGGCTATCTGGATCGGCGTCGGGCTGGTGAGCTTCGTGGCTGCGGTGGCTATTGACTATCGTCAGATCGGCAAGTGGACGTGGGTGCTTTACAGTGTTTGCGTGCTGCTGTTGCTCGTTGTGCTGGTGGCGGGCACCGAACGCTACGGCGCGCGGAGTTGGCTTGGCATCAGGGGCCTCGGCATCCAGCCGAGCGAGTTTGCCAAGATCGGCCTCGTCTTTGCCCTGGCATTTTACCTGAGCGACCCCGAACGAGACGCGCGCAGCTTCAAGACGCTGGCCATCTGCCTGGCGCTGCTCGGTGGCACCGTGGCGTTGATCCTTCTCGAACCCGACCTCGGCTCGGCGGCGGTGCTGTTGCCGATGGCGGCGGCGATGATGTTCGTCGCAGGCATCCCGCTTCGTTACTACTTCGGCGCGCTGCTGGCCGTCGCGATTTTGGGCGCGGTTCTATACACCAACCTGCTCGGCTACCAAGCCAAGAGCGAGGAGTTCCGCCGCACGTCGCCCGACAAGGCGACCTACACGCAACGACTGATCGAACTGCAGCGGCAATACATTTTGAAGCCCTACCAGTGGGAACGCATCCTGGTGTTCCTGAATCCGGAGCGCGATCCCTACGGTTGGGGCTGGAACCTGCGGCAATCACAAATTGCCGTCGGTTCCGGCGGTATCACCGGCAAAGGCTGGCTTCAAGGCACGCAAAACGTGCTCGGCTTCCTGCCGCGGCAGGTGGCGCCCAACGATTTCATTTTCTCGGTGATCGCAGAAGAAGGCGGGTTCGCCGCCTGTGGGCTGGTGTTGGTTGGCTACGCGGTGCTGCTGCTGAACGGGCTTTGGACGGCCCTGGCAGCGCGCGACCGCTTGGGCCGGCTGCTGGCTACAGGCATCACTGTCGTGCTGTTTTGTCACGTCTTCGTGAACATCGGCATGACGATCGGCCTGGTGCCGATCACGGGCCTGCCGCTGCCTTTGCTGAGTTATGGGGGGTCGTTCGTGCTGAGCACCATGGTCGCGCTCGGTATTTTGCAGAACATCCGCGCGCGACGAACGACGTATTGACCGGAGAAACAACACATCATGAATGAACCAACACCACAACAACACGAGCAGGCGCCAGCGCAACAGCCGCCGCCGGCACAACAACAGCAACAGCGCCCGCAGCAATCGCGCTCGCAGCAACATCGCCAGCACCAGCATCGCCGCCACCAGCAGGGGCAGCATCGCCAAGGGCAACAGCAGGCGCAACCGCAACAGCCGCAGCAGCAGCAACAGCAGGAAGAGCCTAAGAAGGAGAACTTCCTCACGCGCGGCGTGCAGCACATCAAGCGCATAGCCAGCAACCTCGTTGACAAGCTCGTGGGACGGCGCGTCAGCTCCAACAAGGAAATCATCATCAACGCCGAGCCGCTGGAGACTCGCGTCGCGGTGATGGAGAACAACCAACTCGAGGAACTCTCCGTCGAGCGCACCACCGAGGAACGCCTTGTCGGCTCCATCTTCAAAGGCCGCATCAAGAACTTGGAGAACGGCTTGAAAGCCGCTTTCGTGGACATCGGCGGCGAGAAGAACGGCTTCCTCCACTACTGGGACATCATGCCCGCGGCGCTCGACTCGAGCATTGAGGCCGTGGACCGCGGCGGCAAACGTCGCGAGCAGCCCAAGCAACGCATCACCCAGCGCGACATCCCCAACCTCTATCCGTCCGGCAGCGAGATCGTCGTCCAGGTCACCAAAGGCCCCATCGGCACCAAAGGCCCGCGCCTGACCACCAGCATCAGCCTGCCCGGCCGCTACCTCGTCCTCATGCCCTTCAGCGACCAGAGCGGCATCTCACGCAAGATAGACGACGACCGCGAGCGGCAGCGCCTGCGCAAGATCGTTCGCTCCCTCTCCATCCCCGAAGGCATGGGCGTCATCATCCGCACCGTCGGCGAAGGCCAGAAACAGCGCTACTTCGTGCGCGACCTGCACCTCCTGCTCACCGCGTGGCGCCAGGTCGAGGAAAACATCAAGTCCAAGCCCGCGCCCTCCTGCGTCTATCAGGAACCCGACCTCATCGAACGCACCGTGCGCGATTTCCTCACCGAGGACATCAGCAAGATCGTCGTGGACAACGAGAAACAGGCCGAGCGCATCCGCGAAATGATCGGCCAGATCAGCCGCCGCTCGCGCAACAAGGTCAAGCTCTTCACCGATCCGGAGCCGATCTTTGAGAAGACCGGCGTCGAGAAACAGATCGAGCAGGCCTTCCGCCGGCAGGTCTGGCTCAAGTGCGGCGGCTACATCGTCATTGATGAAACCGAGGCGCTCATCTCCATTGACGTCAACACCGGCCGCCACAAGCCCGGCCGCGACCAGGAGCAGACCATCCTCCAGACCAACCTCGAGTCAGCCGACGAAGCCTGCCGGCAGTTGCGCCTCCGGAACATCGGCGGCCTCGTCGTCGTGGACTTCATCGACATGAAGAACCGCAAGCACCAGCACCAGGTCTATCAGCGCATGCGCGAGGGCGTCCGCCGCGACCGCGCCAAGACCCACATCCTGCCCATCAGCGCCCTCGGCTTGCTCGAGATGACCCGACAGCGCCAGACCGAGAGTGTCATGTCCTCCACCTTCGAGGATTGTCCCTACTGCAAGGGCCGCGGCATGGTCAAGACCGCCCTCTCCATGTCCGTCGAGATCCAGCGCAAGGTCAGCGAAGTCCTCCGCCGCCACCGCCCCGAACACTTCGACCCGCAGAATCCGCCCGACATCCAGCTCTGCGTCTTTGTTCACACCGACGTGCTCCAGCGCCTGCGCAGCCAGGACGAGCACCTCCTCATCGAGCTGGAGAAGAAGTTCTACGGCAAGCTCAGCTTCCGGGCCGACCCAACCTTCCACCTCGAGCAATTCAAGATCGTCAACCTCAAGACCAACGAGGAACTGAAGTAACCAGCCGCAAATCTCAACCCAAGCCCGCCATCGTCGCCCACCCGGCGGCGGTGGCGGCTTGGCGTTGGCGGCACACGGCAGAGAAGCAGACCGGCAGCAACAACGCACAAAGCGAATCCCAACGGGATTCAATCCATCAGCCCAGGGTTGCGAGGCACGAGCCACCCTGGGTGAACGTCCAGGAAACATCCCCACCCTGAAAGGGTCGGATCACGCCCCCCGCCGTAAATCAACGACTGTTTCCGGCAAATCGCAGCGAAAGTTACACCCCATCAGACTATTGGCAGCCCTCCAAATCTTCCCGTTTAGCTATTTGCTGCACCGATCCATTAACAAAAAATGGCGCATTTGCTGGTATCAATAGACAATGGTCAGAAGCTGTATCTATTTTAGGCACGATGGAAGGACCACAATTCTTTACCTTTGAACCACTAACTTGAGGTAGCCATCGTAAGGATCTAGCCCACGAATCAGCCGGCTCATCCGGAACGAATTTCCTAATACAAAAATCCTTTGGTCCGAACATCCATTTGGAATTCTTAATCACTCGCATCAACAATTCGAGCACGTCTCGACGTGGAGGTTTTGCAACCATATGAACATCAAGAAGCCGTTTTGCTTTCCCGGCTGAGTCCAAACCGAGGGTCACAACAAACGGTTCAACAAACAGAATTCGCATAGCCTTTTCACCATCCGCGTTGCATGACCAGAAATAAGCGGGGAGTTTGATAAAGTCTGATAGCACTGCAACGCATGTATGTAGCCACATGCCGACTTGAGAAGGATTTGCTTGAGTCAAAAGACCCTGCATTTCTTCCGCTGAAAGCTCTCTGTCAACATGGGCGGAAATCTTGTTTCGTGAAATTGACAGCAGACCACCTTTCTCGATTGTTGAAATCCTCAAAAGTTGCGACCTCATTTGATTGACAAGTTGTCGAGACCCCGCAGGCAGCCGGCTTGCTGTGCTTGGATTATTCTCCAAGTCATTTGCCAAATCTCGAATCGCTTCAACCAAGGAATGCAAAGGCGTGAGCAGAATCTTCAGTCTTCTCCTGCGCTTTTCTTTGGTCTTGGAGCGTCCAGCCGTCTGAAGCAACAATTCAAGGTCACGCAAACATTCCACGCAGCGAAACAACTTCTGTGCTGCAACGTTCGCAGGTTTCCAAGTCTGCGGCTGAACTTCTGTTGTTATGTCGGCCAGCTTGCGAACTTGATCGCTGTAGACTGGTTTATCTCCTAACCACGCCATCACCGGCTCTTTTGATGATGTTTCTTCTACCATAATTTCCGCCTGCCTCACGCGCTCGCAGGCATTAGAGAGAATTCTTGACGTGTCCTTTCACATCAGATGATTTTCCCAAGCGCATGACGGAGATAACAAGTCACCTGGATATGAGGCTGTTAGTTGGCACGTCTTTCCACTGACCGTCATTCACAGACCATTGAAGCGGCCCCCACTCCCCTTCGTGGACTCCAATAGACTTTCCGATCTCAAGTCGGAGCTGCTGCGCCCCGGCGGGAAGTTTCAGCGTGACGAAACGATGAAGTTTCTCGGATTCAAATTCCAGCATGCGTCCGTTAATGGTGAAGCGCAACCGCTCGCTGCCGTAGGCAGCCGCAGTGCGCAGCTTCAGTGACTTCACATTGGGGGGAAGGATCAGATACCCGCTGAAGCTAACGGGTGTTTCCTTGCTCGGAACACTGACCTTGGTGTTCTTCCATATTTGCTTCTCGCGGCCAATCCTCAGCAATAAGCCGGAATCACCCTTGCCGGAAAGCTCGGCGTCCTTCAATTCTTCTTCCACTTGTTTCTTCGTCACATTGATTGCAGTTGCTTCATCAATATTGGCGCTGGCCATTGCCCATTTCAGCGCTGTCGCCAAATCGCGCACGTATTGCTGCTTGCTGCCGGCGAGGCTTTGCAGATAGCGGGTAGTCGCCATACGCGCGGCGGGCATTGTGACATGACCATCTGGCGGCTCACCTGCCATGACTTGCTTCCGAATCGCATTCAGAGCATTGGCGTCTTCGAGAAGGCCGGACTGCATCGCCACCTTAAGAGCCGCATCCAGTTCGCGCAGGTATTGTTGGGCCGCGAGACTATTGGTTTGATCGTATCTGCGCTTTGCCGAAACAGCCCAACTGGTCTTGAACTGAACCGCCGCCGCAGGCGTTGATGGCTCTTCAGCACCGGGCGAGAAGGCGGGCGACATTTCAATCAGCAAACAGGCGAGGAGTGTCCGAAACCTGACAAGGCGAGTTTTCATGGTGTGTCCTGCGCGAAGTGTTAACCAACAGCTTCATCGGTTGCAATATTCGATTTGAAAACGTCGTTTGACGAACCGCGCCCTCCGGGCGCGGTGGCTGTTGTTGAGTCCCATCATAGCGCGTCAGGAGTTCGCGCTCCACCTCTTCCTGTAGCGGCGGTGTGTCACCGCCGGTTGTTTCGTCATCCAGCATCGGCGGTCATAGACACGCCGCTACAGGGTCACACGTTCCGGCGCAGGGCGAGGATGAGGGTGTTGTAGCTGTCGAGGAGTTGCTGCACCTCGCTCTGAGTCGGCGGGTCGCTGATGGTGATGTAGAGCGGGCTGAAGCCGTCCACGTTGCGCGGCGTGCCGTTGATGGCGGCACCGATGGCGCTGTTCATCGCGTCGGTGGTCGGTTTGTCGGCCACGGCGTTGTTGATGGCGTCGGTGACTTGTTGGGTGGTGGGACGTGCCTCTACCTTCTCGTCGAGGCCGTTGAATTGGCTCCGAAATTCGTTGGCGCGAAGTTCGGAGTTGTCGGGTGGAAATTAGGGGTCGTAGGGCATGGGGGGAGCTTTCAGTTTTCAGCTATCCGCTATCAGCCGGAGAGGTCCCGCTTCCAGCCTCAGCTATCAACGATCAGGTTTTGGCTGACGGCTGATAGCTGATGGCTGATAGCTAGGTCGCGGCGCTCAGCCGCCGACGGTGATGCTCTTCTCATCGCTCCAGAGGCCGACCTGCTGGTCGTCGAGGCGGTAGATGGCGCGGTATTTCCACTTCGCAGGCGTGGAGGGCTGGGGGGTGGTGTCAAGGTAGCCGGGCGTGGTGTCGTTGGCCAGGAAGTCGAAGCCTTTGCCGTCGCCGCGGTCCACATGGATTTCGATCATGTCCAGGAACGCCGCGTAGCCGCCCCAGTTCCAACCGACGTTGATGCCGGTGGCCGCGCGCGTGAGTTTGAGGGCCGGCGCGAGGGTGGTGAAGTCCGGCGCAGTCTGCTCCGCGCCGACGAGGCCGAGGTCGCTGCCGATGGCTTCGGTATAGCCGCCGCTGTCCTTCATGAGCTGGACGAGTGCGAAGACGCGGTTGAGCGCGCCGGTGTTGACGGCCACGACGCCGGTGGGCGGCGTGGGCGGGGTGAAGACCGGCAGCGCCATGAGCGCGGAGCCGTCGCCACTCTGGGCCATTGTGGCCGCGTCGGTGCAGGCCAGCGACCAAGTGCGCGCGGCCGGGAGCCAGGACTGGAGTATGTAGATCAACCAGCGGCAGTCGGCGATGGCGGCGGTCACCTGTTCGGTCGTCAGGCCGAGCGCGGTGGCGTAGCTGGCCAGTTTGTTGCGCTCGTTCTCCAGCCAGACGATCTGGTTGGCGATCCTGTATGGATAATATAACTGTCTCTTCATCTTCTTTCCTTTCGTTGGTGGTTTGTTGGTTTGCTGCGAAGGCGGCTGATAGCCGGCGTCCCCCGGCTCAAGCTGATAACTGGGATTCCCCCAGCGGCTGTTTTTGTCGTCCAGCCGGAACCCGGCGTCTAATCGGATGGTTTTCATGCATAAATGGCGTATTCGGCCTCAAAAGGGATGATTTTGCCGCGCCGGGGGATGCATCCCCAGCGGCAGGGGATGAATCCCTTTTGCCGGGGGATTCCTCCGGCCTGCCGAGGGGTCAATCCCTCGCGGCAGGGGATGAATCTTTTGCGCCGGGGGATTCATCCCTCGCGGCAAGGGATCAATCCCTCGCGCCAGGGGATTCTCTTTTTTTGGCAGGGGATGAATCCCTTGCGGCAACAGAACAATCCCTCGGGCCGGGGGATGCATCCCTCGGCACTGGAAAAGCATCCCCTGCGCCGAGGGATGAATCCCTTGGGCCGCCAGAAGCATCCCTTGGGACAGGGGATTCATCCCCTGCGGGCGCGGAAGCATCCCTTGGCGGAAGGAATTCATCCCCAGCGGCTCCAAAGGCATCCCGCAGGACGCTCGAAGCATCCCGCGGCGCGGTGCAGTCATCCCTCCGCGCGCCGCAACGATCCCGCAACGCACCGCGACATCGCGGCGGCGCTGGGGTTGAATGCGGAGCGGCCGGCCTGCCGTCCTGGGAGCGCGGGCATCCTGCCCGCCTTGCCGCGCAAACCAATGGGAACCTTCTTCGTGTCGCGGATCACTCGATGAGCAACCGAAGGCGGGCAAGATGCCCGCGCTCCCAGGCGTGCGATGCAAAAGCGCGGGCGCAGGAACGTGGACGGCGCAGCGGAGAACAGGAACGGGACCGTCGAGATAAAACCCCTCCCCCGGCGCCGCATCCAACCGCCCCTCAACACCCCAAACTGTTTTCACCGCCTCCATCGAGAGCATTCTTCAAATCAAAGCTTACGACGGCGCGCATATTCCCACAGCCGTCGCGCAACGCGCAATTAGGAGATGCCCTGATTTTGGTATCAGGGAATTCCTGATGCTCTCGCCTCTGGAAAACCGCTTGCCATCAACAGCATCGAAGAGGAAACTCCCGGCCGAGGTGAAAACGGGCAACAGAATTACTTCCGCATGGCCGCCTTCGGCCCCAACGGCTGGAGCCCCTGGAGCGACATCGCCCAGTGCAGAGTGGCGTAGGAAGAACGAACGAAGAATCAACAACAACGCATCCCGGCGGGAGTGAACGCCCGCCGGGGCGCAGGACTCGACTTTCATCAAAGCTCACCGCAATCAACACAAATCCAAACATGAAATCATCTGAGGCTATGCATATCCGGCCAATCCGCATTCCTGACATAAATATCCCGGTTCTGCGCGATCCGGCGATTGTCGCTGGAGAACGGCAATCGGTAGTTATGCACCATTTGATGAGTGGAGTTGCCACTTTTGATGCTCTTAAAAAAGCGGTTGCGCAATTAGTGGCCGACGCGCCTACCGACCACGACGTGGTGATTGCGGCTTTTGGGATAAGTGTTGTTAATGTTCATTTTCTCCAACCGCATTCCTTTCTGTTTTCTGGTTTCGACGAAGATGGAAATAAAACTGCTGTAGTCGTCCATTACTCGCAAATGGTAGCGCGCGTGGTTTATCTACCGAAGCGCGGCAAGAATCGTGTCATCACAGGTTTTGCCGTTGATAAGCAATGAAAGGCATCGGTTGATATTGTCCATTTGCTATTAGGTCCCAAACAAACATGGACTCACTCCTAAAAGCATTCTCCATTAGTTTCCTCCTCCGAAGTATTTTCTCCGGCATATTCTTCGTGATTTCCTACCGCGTGGCTTCGCAAGATCCTCTGAAGATTACGACCATAGATGGCACGACCATGTTCCCTATAGTTCTACCAGTCGCACTATTTGCTGGCGTGATCGGTTACGGCATACATCGCTCGTTGATCCATCCATGGCTCGAGTGGTTCTTCGATTCCAAGACCGGGATGAAGTGCCGAGACAAAATCCCTCTTATCAGCAAGAACACGGTAAGGACACTCTTATGGCGCTGGAACCTAAGCGCAGAAGGTCTGCCTGCCGACCAAACAATAATCAACACACACATCAGTGTATGGGGAGACTTCATCCATCTTCAGTATGTTTCTATGCTGTGCATTGCCCTTGGGGCGCTTGTTGGAGTCTTCACTGCTTTACCGAATACTCATCAGCCTTACTGGCCATTGATCAATCTTGCAATTGTGCTTTTCATTGCTGGCTTCGTATCTAACTGGCGACATTATCGTGTTATTGATTGTGCTAGAGACCCCTCCAAACTACTCGAGACGGAATCTTGAATTAGGGAAGGCAGATACATGGGTTGGCAAGCTTCCGCCTCGCGACGTTGTTGAATGATTTTTCGGCAGCCCGCGAAACGTCTTGGCGATGAATTCCGAAGATGATACAAGCGGGGCATCGGTTTTCTGCGTCCGTCATCATCAATCTGAAAGGACAAATCGGAGGGCTGCTTTTAGTTGCCACCTATCTGCACTGGCTGTTTGCGAAGGACGCAAACACGATGAACAAAGACAAAACGTCGGCCTGACAAGGCGCACCCCCACCCTGCCCGCTCGGTCTGCTACTGCCTCACTTTGCCGACGAGGATGAGCTTGTCGTCCTGGATGCCGACGCTGGCGAGCCGGTCGAGAAACACCGCGACCTCCGGGTCGTTGGCGGCGTTCTTGGCGAGGTTCTCCCGTTTGACCGCGTTCAGGATCTCCGCGGGCAACGGTTTGCCTCTCACGTCGAGGGACTGGAGCGTCACCACGAGCGTGCCGGTTTCCATCGTCGCCCGCACGGTGGCGGAACCGTTGAGGTATCGGCCTTTGAGGTTGCCCAATCCCGGCATCGCCGACATGGCATCGAGCGGCATGCTAAGCTGGCACCCGACGCTGCCGTCCTTGATCGCAAACCAAACGCGGCCCTTCCACTGGGACTTGCTCGCGTCGCCGGCGATGAGCGCGTTCAGTTCGTCAGCCGTCAGGATCAGCAAAGAGGACTTGCCGGCGTCCATCGCGGCCTTGAAATCCTTGACCCGTTTTTGCAACGCCTCGTAAACCGGCCGCGACACCTCGATCTTGGGCAACTGCATCGGACTGGTGTCCGTGTATGCCACGGCCAGACCGGCGAACTTGCTCAGGCCGTAATAAGTGAGCGCACCCACGCCGATGACCGACAAAACCGTGATGATGATGGCCGTCAGGCATCCATAGAACAAACATCCGCGTTTTTTCGGCGCAGCGGTTGTCGCGGCGGCCTGCACAGGGGGTGGTTCATTCGGTGTGCTCATGCGATTCTCCTCTCGTTGCCAGCGCCATCATGCCCTTCATTGTCGCGCGGTCAAACTTTTTGTAAACGCATTTGCCGCCGTGCGTGACTTTGCGGTTTCGTGTCATTAAAGTGTCCGCGACTATAGACGATCTATGAGGAACAATCGCAGTTTCCTGCTGGCAATCGTGCTCTGCGCCACCGTGGCGTGCGAACCGGTAAGAAGGACGGATATCCATGAAGCCGTCCGAGCCGGCAATGTGACCAAGGTCAAACAGTTGCTGGCTGTAGCGCCGGCATCGGTGAATGAGAAAGATTTGCTCGGCGACACGCCGCTGCATCTGGCGGCGCAAGCAGGCAACATGGAGCTGGCCGAACTGCTGCTGGCCGCCAAGGCCGACGTCAACGCCAAAGCCAACGCCGACTGGACGGCGCTGCATTGGGCGGCTTATTGGCGCAACAAGGACATGGCAGAGTTGCTCCTGCGCAACGGAGCCGACGTGAATGCCCGAAATAGTGTCGGCTACACGCCTTTGTATTGGGCGGTCTGGCGCAACAGTAAGGAACTGGTCGAGTTGCTGCTCGCGCACAAAGCCGACGTCAACGTCAAGGACTACGATCGCCGCACGCCGTTGCACTACGCCGTGTTGTGGAGCAGCACGAACGTGCTCCAGACGCTGATTGCGCACAACGCGGACGTGAACGCCAAAGCCACCGGCGACGTCCTGCCGACCGGGAACGCCATCACGCCGCTGGATGTCGCGGAACGGTATGGATTTCTCGCCAATGCTGAGTTGCTCCGCAAATACGGTGCAAAACGAGAGACGATGATCTTCAATATAACAAAGACGAACAATCCTCCTGCGTATAAACCCTCGACAATCCCGCGCCCGCGACGATAGATATAACGCCGGACAACGCGCCACCTGCGTTCGCTGTCCAAATTGAAAACGATGGCGTTCCGGGTGATTATTATCGCAGACAACATGCTGAAACGATCTCATGTCATCTACACCGGCCGTGTGCAAGGCGTCGGCTTCCGTTACACGGTCCGGCAGCTTGCGCACGAGTTTGATGTCGTTGGCTATGTCCGGAACCTCGACGACGGACGCGTCGAGATGGTGATCGAAGGCGAGGAAGGGGAACTGAACCGGTTCATCCAACACATTGGTGAGAGCGACCTCTCCCCTTACATCCGAAACGAAACCGTTGAATGGCAGCCACCAACAGGCGAGTTCCGCAACTTCTCCATACGACTGTGACACCCGCCATCGAGATCAAAGGCCTGACCAAACGCTACCGCACCGGCTTGCGGCGCGAAACAGTGCTCGCGTTGGATCATCTGAATTTGCAGGTGGAGCCGGGTGAGGTCTATGGGCTGCTCGGTCCAAACGGTTCCGGCAAGAGCACGACGTTGAAACTGGCGCTCGGCCTAATTCGCGCCACCGCCGGCGAGGCGAGAATCTTCGGCAAGCCCTGCACGTCGGTTGCGTCGCGGCTGCACGTCGGTTTCTTGCCGGAGAATCCGTATTTCTACCGCTTCCTAACCGGCGCGGAGACGCTGATGTTTTACGGGCGCCTCTGCGGTATGAGCGGTGCCGCACTCACCAAGCGCGTGGACGAACTGCTCCAGCTCGTTGGCCTGGCCAATGCCGCGAGCCGGCCGCTTGCCGGTTACTCGAAGGGCATGCTTCAGCGCATCGGCCTCGCGCAGGCGATGGTGCATGACCCGCAACTCCTGCTGCTCGACGAGCCGACCGCCGGCGTGGACCCGATCGGCTCCAAGGAAATCCGCGACCTCATCATCCGGCTCCGCGCGATGGGCAAGACGGTGTTGCTCTGTTCGCATCTCCTGACCCAAGTGCAGGACGTGTGCGACCGCATCTGCATCCTGAACCAGGGCCGCAAGGTGCGTGAGGGCCGCGTGGACGATCTCCTGCGCGACCAGAAGCGGCTGTGCATCACCGTGGAGAACCTGCCCGAAGCGGCGCGCGCGCAGATTGCACAGTGGGTCGAAGACTGGGGCGCGAGCGTTGTCAGCATCGAAAACCCGCAGACGACGCTGGAGAGCCTGTTCCTCGATGCCGTCAAGGCGCAGCAACCGCCGACGCCGCCCACCAAATCATGAGCACCGCGCCCATCCAGCCCGATGTCGTCTATTTCAACCTCGGCCGTGTCTGGACGATGGCGTTGAACACGCTCATCGAGATGACGCGGCAGAAGGTGTTCTACTTCATGATCGTCTTTGCCCTGCTGATGATCGGCGCGGCGAGCTTTTTCAGCATTTTCTCCTTCGGCGAGGAAGCCCAATACATCACCCAGCTCAAGTTCATTAAGGACACGGGCCTCGGCGCGATCAGTGTTTTCGGAGCTATCATCGCCGTCGTCGCCACTGCGCAGTTGCTGCCGGCGGAGCTGGAGAATCGCACCATCTATACCATCCTCGCCAAACCGGTGCATCGGCTGGAATTCTTGCTCGGTAAGTTTGTCGGCGTGGCGCTGCTACTGGCAATCTCGGTGACGCTCATGGGATCGTTGTTCCTCGGCGTCGTCTTCATCAAGGACCAGCATCTCTCCGCCGCCACCTACCACGAGACCGTTGAGGCGGCCGAAGGCGCTGTCGCCGGTTCGCCGGACCTAAAGCCCGAAGCGAAGCAAAAAGTGCTCAGCGAGGCACAGAAGCGCGCGGAACAAGGCGCGGCGGAGATTCACAAGACCGCCGGCTACCGCGACATCGTCAAGGCGATGACCACCACGCTCTTCAAGCTGCTGCTGGTCGCGGCGATCACGCTGATGCTGTCGAGCTTCGCCACCTCAATGGTGTTTACGGTGGTGATGTCGGCGATGCTCTACTTCTCCGGTCACTTGGTGCCGGTGGCGCAAAACTTCTACGCCACCAGCAAGGCACCGCTCGGTAAGTTGATGGCGGGCATCGTCAACTGGATCGTGCCAAACCTGGCGGCGTTCGACGTTGCCGACGATTTGTTCGCCGGCGACCCGTTGTCGTGGCTGAAGGTGCTGAAGATTCTTTCCTACGGGCTGTTCTACCTGATCGTAATGCTCACGCTCGCCCATCTGATCTTCCGCGAGCGCGAAATCTGACCACATGAAACGCAACTGGGTGCTGATTCCGTTGCTGCTCGCGCTGACTGCACTGGTCAAGGTGCCGTTTGAGGCGGGCATGGCGGCGGACCGGCCGCGCGCCGCCGGCGTCGGGCTGAACCTGAAAACGCGCGAAATGATTGGCCAAGGCATGTCGCTGGCACTGCTCGGCGGCTTCCGCGCGCTGGTGGCGGACTTCCTCTGGATTTCGGCGCACGCTGCGTGGGAACGAAATCGCTGGTTCACGATGCGACAGGATTTCGAGGTCGTCACAACGCTCCAACCGCGCGCGATCCTGTTCTGGGACATGGCGAGCTGGCATCTGGCATGGAACGCCAGCCACGCCGCCTTCCACGATCCCAACGAGCCGCGGCTCGCGGTGCGTCTCCGCGACCAGCGGCATTGGATTCGCGCTGGCCGGGAACTGCTCGAGCGCGGCATCGCCAACAACCCCAACAACGCCTTCCTCCACGAGAAACTCGCGTGGATGCTGCACGACAAGTTACAGGACCTTTGCGGTGCCGCCGACGCCGCGCTCAAGGCCGTAAAACTCTGCCAAGACTGGCGGCGCGGCTATCTCCAGCGTCTGGCCGGCTACTGGCTCGAAGACTGCGCACGGAACGTCGCGCCTTCGCGCCTCCGCGAAACCTACGATTACTGGCGGCAGCTCTGGCTCCGCGAATACGCCGGCAAGCCGCGCGAGCACTGGGATACCATTGACAGGAACATATCCCGCCGAATGGTGAAGCTTGAAGAGGAACTTTCCATCCCAGAGCCGCAAAGACTCTTCCCAAAACCGCCCCCCTCTGCTACTGTCCCCCGCGCCGATGAAGATTGCAATCCTCGGAGACATACACGCTAACCTTGAAGCTCTACAGGTGGTCTTGGCTGACGCCGAGAGCGAGAAGGTCAATGAATACCTGTCGGTAGGCGACATCGTCGGCTACGGTCCCAATCCCAAGGAGTGTCTCCACATCATTCGCGACCAACTCAAGTGCCCCTGTGTCCGCGGCAACCACGACCATCTAGCCTCAGCCAATCTCAGCACCATGAGCTTCAACCCCATCGCCGCGGAGGCGATCGGCTGGACGCGCGAACAACTTGACGACGCGGACAAGAAGTTCCTCGCTGACCTCCGTCTTGTGCGGCTCGTGCACGATTTCACGCTCGTCCATGCCACGCTCGACATGCCGCAAACCTGGGGCTACGTTTTCGACCGGCTCGCCGCCGCCTCCTCGATGAGCTATCAGACCACCAGCACTTGTTTCTTTGGCCATACCCACGTGCCGCTGGCGTTCATCAAGGAAGGCCCCGTCCGCACCGAACACGGCTGGACCACCGTTGATATCAAGCCCGGCTGCCGCTACTTCATCAACGTCGGCTCCATCGGCCAGCCTCGCGACGGCAATCCTAAAACCGCCTATGTGATCTACGATACCGACGCCAAGCGCGTCCAGATCAAGCGCCTTGACTACGACATCGCCGCCGTCCAATACAAAATCCGACAGGCCGGCCTGCCCGATAAACTTGCCGTCCGCCTCGGCCTTGGCAAATAGCCGCCCGTTGTTTCTTCCTGCGTGAAAATCCTGGTCGTCAAGCCCAGTTCCCTTGGGGACATCATCCATGCGCTGCCCACCGTGCGCATCCTGCGGCGCGCATTCCCACAGGCTGACATTGCATGGCTCATCAACGAGAACTTCGCCCCGATCCTCGACGGCTGCCCGGTCATCAATCGCATTATTCCGTTCGCCCGGCATCGTTACAACACGTCGCACGGCATGGTGGAACTCGCTCACCTCCTCGCCGCGTTGCGCCGCGAACGGTTCGATTGGGCCATTGATCTTCAGTGTCTGCTTCGCAGCAGCCTCGTCACACTCGCCACCGGCGCGCGCCGCCGCACCGGTCTTGCCGACGGACGCGAAGGCTCCCCGAATTTCTACAACGAGCTGATCAAAGTTCCCACACCCCACATGCACGCGGTGGACCGCTACCTCATGCTGCCGCGCCAGCTTGGCATCCAGGTGGACCGTGTGGAGTTTCCGCTCACGCCCGACCCGCGCGGCGCAAAGACGGAACGCGAGAAACTCATTCTCGTCAACCCCGGCGCACGTTGGCCCACCAAACGCTGGCCCGCGCCGCGCTTCGGTGAATTGCTCGCCCGCCTCGCTGCCTTGTGGCCCGATCACCGGCTCGCCATTATCGGCAGCTCCGACGAACGGATCACTGCGGAAGCCATCGCTGCCGCAGCTCATACACCCGTCGAGGTGCTCGCCGGACGCACAACGCTGCCACAGTTGGTGGACCTGATGCGTCGTGCAGCGCTCCTCATCTCCAATGACAGCGGTCCCCTGCACCTTGCCGTTGCCGTCGGCACGCCAGTCGTCGCCATCTTCGGCCCGACCAATCCCCGCCAGACCGGCCCCTACCCCGCCGCCGCCCACGCCGTGCTGCGCATCTCGCTTCCCTGCTCGCCCTGCATGAAAGCAGAGTGCAGAGACACGCCCGAAGTAAAGTGTCTGACCCAGATCGAAGTGGAACAGGTCGTGGCCGCCGCGCAACGGTTGATGCGAAAGACTTAAGGGCACCTCAGGGTATTCACATCGGGGAGAGTGCTTCTCCTTTCTGCCCTTCCATGTCTTTTCCTCCACCACCATCACGGGGATCGCTTCACGACACTGGACGCAACAGAACGTCATTCCAAGCAATTCTCGTTGACTGGGTAAACGACTCCGAGCTTGTCCACGGGGATCGAGCGCGCTAACTTCCTGCAACAATGAGCGACCAATTTCCAAGGTTTTTCAGACTGAAACAGATTTTTGACGCGCCGAGCATCGGCGATCCGGCGGCAGCCACGCGCGAGGCGATGGCAGCTTTGCCCGCGGCAAAGTCCATCCGGTCCGGCATGACGGTGGCGGTGGGCGCAGGCAGCCGCGGCATCACCAACTACGATGTCATCGTCCGCACGGTATGCGACGAGTTGAAGAAGCTCGGCGCGAAGGTCTTCATCGTGCCAGCAATGGGCAGCCACGGCGGCGCGACGGACGCGGGCCAGCTTGACGTGCTCGCGCACTACGGCATCACCGAGCAGGCGATAGGGGTGCCGATCAAGAGCAGCATGGAGGTCGTCGAACTGGGCCGCGACCCGGAGCTTGGGTTCATCGTCTATCAAGACAAGAACGCCCGTAGCGCCGACGCCATCGTGCTGGTAAATCGCATCAAGCCGCACACAGATTTCCACGGGCCGATTGAGAGCGGGTTGATGAAGATGGCCACGATCGGCCTCGGTAAACAAAAGGGCGCGCACCAGTTCCATCAGGCCAGCGCGAGGATGAGCCACGCGAAGGCTCTGGTGGCCGTCGCGCGCGAAGTGTTGAAGCTTAGCAAGATCGCGTTCGGCGTCGGCATCATCGAGAACCAGTTCCACAAGACCGCGCGGATCGTCGCAGTGCCGACGGCAACGATGGAGCAGGAGGAGGTCGAGCTTTTGAAAATGGCACGGTCGCTTTTGCCGCGGCTGCCGTTTGACGAGGTGGATCTGTTGATCGTGGACGAAATGGGCAAGAACTTCAGTGGCACAGGCATGGACACTAACGTCATCCGGCGCGAGATAGACGGCAGTTTCCTTAAGCCCGCCCCGAACGCCGCCCGCCGCCTCTACGTCCGCTCGCTGCATCCGGACAGCTACGGCAACGCCGCCGGCATCGGCATGGCCGATTTCATCCACGAGCGGCTCTACCGTGCGGTGGACACGAAGGCGACATGGGTGAACACAATTACCGCGTTGACGCCGGTAAACGCGCGAATGCCGATGCATTTTCCGACCGACCGCGAGGCGCTGGAGGTGGCGCTGGCCACGAGCGGCCTGCCGGACACGCGCAAGGTCAAGGCGCTCTGGATCAAGAACACCCTGAGCTGCGAGACGGTGCTGGCCTCAGAGGCCTACCTCGAAGAACTGGGCCGCCGTTCCGACCTGCAGAAGAAGACCGAGCCAGTGCCGCTGGCGTTTGACGAGCGCGGTGATTTTGTGCCGGTGTTTTAGCGGACGGCTGAGCTTCAACGCCTTTGCATTGCCGCGGATGCGTAGAAAGCGGCGGAGGGCCGTCGCAGTCCAAGACGGTGACGTGCGGTTGTTTGCCCATCCCTCAGACACGCAAGCGTTTTGGACTGCGCCAGCCCTCTGACGCTTCAAGGGGCGAGTTTCCTCACTCGGATGGACAAGTCGGGGCGTCAACAAGGATGTCGGCGCTGCGGGCGGAGTCGTTTTTCTTCGGTCAAGATAGCGCGAAAACGCTCAAAAATAGTGCTTGCCGGCTGGGGGCTGTTTGGCTACTTTGCGCGCCCTTTTGGCGTCTCCGGCCGGGTGGTCGGGGATGGTGTAACGGGCAGTTGGCAAGGCTGTAAGCACAAGGAACCTCGCCGACTGCGATGTAGCTGGCAACGAATCGTGACGCAGAGTCGGGATTAGAGGTGTAGCCCGTTGCTGGTCTGACGTGGCTCGGTCGGTATGGATGTTGGGGCCGATCGGGTCTGAGGTGATGTAATGCGGTTCAGACGTATTGTTCTTGTTGTATTGAGTGTGTTCTTTGCATATCTGGGATCGGAGCGGGTGGCGGATACAGCCACGTCGGTCGGGCGTTGGATGACGGTCACCGCTTACTGTTCCTGCTCAAAGTGCTGTGGACGGCACGCTGCGGGCTATTTCGCCAGCGGCGAGAAGGTGTATTGGGGCGGTGTGGCGGCCGATTGGCGGTTGCTGCCGCCGGGCACAAGAGTCGAGATCGAAGGGTTCATTGGAACCTTTCAGGTCGAGGACACCGGTCGTGTGATCAAAGGATCACGGCTGGACATCTGGATGCGAACTCACCGGGAAGCGAAGGAGTTTGGCTGCCAGAAGCTTTGGGTGGCAAGGAACTGCGAATAAAACTTAAGCCGGAGCCGGTATGGCTCCTGTTTGAACGCCGCGAGGCCCGCAAGGCTTCGCGGCGTTTGGCTTTCTTGAGGATGATGCGGTTGTCTGCTCATCGCGCGCGTTTGCCTTTGCAACGGTTTCAGCTAGACTGCGGCCGTCGTGAATTTGCGTTTGCATTCAACTCAATGGGTGCTGGCCCTGCTTGGCGCAGTGGCAATGGCGGCGGAGCAGGCGCCGAAATTCACGCCCGGCAAACCCGCAACGGTGGAGGAGAGAGAGAGCAAGCCGCCGCCGACCTTCCTGTTGAAGACCGACGCGGACCTTGATGCGTTGATGGCACAGGGCAACCAGTTTGCCTCCATCAACCAGCACGGCCCGGCAATTGAGATTTTCCAAGGCGTGATCGAGAAGGCCGAGGACCGAGTCGTGGCGGCGGCAGGTGAAAACACTGAGGCTGGGTCGAGCCGCTTGTTTGTGCCGGCGTCAGATGCGGCACGGCATGCGTTGCTGTGTGGGACGAAGGGGTTGCGCGCGGAATACGCGGCGCGGTTCGAGGGACAAGCGGCGGCGCAGGTGGACGCGGCGCTCTCCGCGGGTGAACCTGCGGCGCTGGCGCGCGTTGCAAGCAGATTTCCCGCAACGGTAGCAGCGCAGCGGGCGCGTTGGTGGTGCGCCGCACTGCTGGCAGACGAGGGCGATTTTGCATCAGCGGCAGCCGCTTGGGAGGAGTTCCTTGCGCTTGAGCCAACGTTCGGCTGCGCAGACGCGGATCTGCCGCTGACGCTGGCACAGCATACGCTTGCATTAGCACGGAGCGGCCAGCTTGTCCGCGCGCGAGCAACACTGGCGCGGCTGGAAAAGGAGTCGCCCACAGTGCGACGGAGTTTCGGCGGCTCGGAGCAGCATGTCGTGGAGTTTACACGGCGCGCGCTGGTGGCGGTGGCAACGGCAGTGGGTGATGCGGCGCTGCCGGAAGCTTTCGCGCCGACGCCGCGGTGGCGGACGCAGGCGGACTGCGAGGTTGCGCCGTTCGCATGCGCCAACAGTGGTCGGGTATTCATGCGGACGTTGAAGAGTGTCGCTTGTCTGGAAATCACAACGGGGAAACGCTTGTGGGAAATGCCCGCGCCGATGCAAACAGCAGCTTCCGGGTCTTCATCACGCGGCCATATCACTGGAACGGCTTCGGAGCGCGAGATCGTCGGCCAGCAGCGATTCCTTGTCGCTGCGACGCCAGAGATGGTTTGCTTTGTGGAGAACTCACCAGCCGGCGGGTCGAACATCGAGGCGCGGGCCATGGTGGTGATCGGCGGCCCCGGTCCGGTCATGCCGCAGACAAGCAAGTATGCCGGCAGCAGCCAGCTTGCGGCACGCGACGCGCGAAACGGCCGATTGCGCTGGCGCGTCGGCCAAGGCGAAGGCCGCGATGAGTTTTCGCGGGTGGCGCGATGGATCAGTCCGCCAACAATCGTTGGTGACCGGGTGTTTGTTATCGCGTTGCACATCCAGTCGTATCACCTCGTCTGCCTCGACACAGCCGACGGGCGGACGCTGTGGCACAGGCTGATTTCACACCGTGCGGAAGGCGGCCTCGCATGGCAAACGGGGGCGGATCTGGCGAGCGCGAGCGCGTTGCAGGTGACGGCCGGTCGCGTCCTCTGTCTCACGAACGGCGGCGTGTTCGCCTGCTTCGATCAGCTTACAGGAGAGCCTCGCTGGTTCTGCCAATACGGTGCTCTTGTCGTTTCCGGCGTCAACGTGATGCCACCCGCGAGGCTCGCGGCGGTCAATCCGATCCTCAGTCACGAACAAACTGCGGTGATCTTGCCAGCGGACACGGATCAAATAATGGCTTTCGACATCGGCACGGGCCGCATCCTGTGGAGGCAACCGCGCGAACAACAACGATTCCTCGCGGGCATCGTGGCGGAGAGAGCGGATACCAGAACGTTGGTGATTCTCGGCGGAACGAGCGCGGCGGCGCGGGCGCTGGGTGACGGCAAGCTGGTGTGGGACACACTGCTGGAAGCCGGCACGGGGCGACCGGTGTTGCGGCACGGAACGCTCTATGCGTTCACGCGAAGCCGCGGCGCGGTGCAGCTCGACGCACAGAGCGGGCGGGAGCTTCGTTCGTCGCCGGTGCCGGCGGGGGAATTTCGTCACCTCGCCGACGGAGGCTCGTCGTTGGTGGTGATCGGCAACCGTTCACTGGCGATGCTGCGCAGCTTCAGCGATGCGATCGAGGAAATGACGCGACGCGTGGAATCGGCGCCGGACGACCCCCGTCGCTGGCAAGAGCGCGGGGAGATGAACTTGCAGTCGGCGCGGATAACAGAAGCTATGGAGGATCTGACAAAGGCGCGGGCGCTTCAGCAGAAGGCGCGGATCAGCTACGCGGAGACGGATGCGTTGCTGTTCCGGTGCAGCATGGAGATGGCGGGCCGCGATTCCGCTGGGGCGCTGGCGTGGCTTGAGCGCGCGGGCGCGTATGCCACCACGGCTGCCGCGCGCAGCGAGCGTTGGTTGCGGACGGCGGATGCCTGCGAGGCGCGTGGACACTGGAAGGCTGCTGGCGAAGCGTTGCAGCAGATACTTGACCACGAGACGGCCGCGTGGCTGGACGTGCCGGCAGGCAATGATCCGACCGGTGCGCGACTGGCAGGCGGGCGCGCGTTGAACCGGTCGTTGGCAGCGCAGCAGTTGGAGCAACTGGTGAAGGCGCGGGGCCACGCCCTGCCGCCTCGCGCCAAGACAACCGCACGGCGGCGTTTGGCGGACGCTATCAAGCATCACGATGGACATGCGATGGCAGAAATCGTCGCATCGCACCCATCGGGCGAGACGCGGGAGCAAGCGTGGCTGGCGCTGGCGGCGCAGCATTTTGCGGCGCGCGAGTTTAACGAGATGGCGGACACGCTGTTGTGGTTCTTGCGCGCCGAGCCGGAAGCTAAACGCCGAGGCGACGCGGCACTCGGCGTGGCGCTGGCGGGCATTCGTTCGGGGCGCGGCGGCCTGGCGAGACAGGGACTGACTTTGCTGGAGGCGCTGCCGCCGAAAACGCGGGTAAGTTTTGGTGGCGTCAACGGCTCGGCAGTGGAGGTGCGGCAAACCCTATCGCATGAAGCGCCAGTGGTCGCTGCAAAAGAGACGGAGCCGGGAAATGAGGGGGGCATCAAGTCGGGGCGGGAGGTCAGTTTACTACCGGGCGCGGGCGACCTCGCGGGTGGACGGCTTTTTGTGGAGAGTCGCAGGCTCGTGCGCGTCGCGGTGGATGGCTTGCGGGTGCTGTGGACATCGGCGGAGGTGACGGACAAGCGGGGCGCGTTGGATTCGTCGCCCAAGGCGGCCGTGGTGGGAGACACCGTGCTGGTGTTTCGCGGCAGCCAGGCTATCGCTCTCGATGCCGACACAGGCAAGCTGCTGTGGCAAGAGCGCGGCGTGAGGCTTGAGAATCTGTCGGAGACACCACGGAGCGATGTGTTTCGGAAGATGGTGGCGATGCTCGCTGCACCAGGCCGGCCAGCGACGCCGAGCTGGCGGACGATGTTTGTGGCGGGGAATCAGCTCTTTCGCGTGAAAACGTCGGGCGAGATCGCGTCGCTCTCGGGTCGCAGTGGTGAAACGGTCTGGTCGGTTCGGCTGCCGGAGGCGTCGGTCGCCTGGGCGACAGCGAGCGTGCGCGAGTCCGGGCGTTATCTTGTGCTGGTGGCGGCTGGCGGTGGAAACGTCGTAGAAAATCGCGTGGCAGTGTTGGACATGCAACACGGTCGGCTGCTTGCGGTATGGGACGTGCCAAAGGACCGGTCGGAGTTCACGATTGCCGCGAACGGGCGTGTGCAACTGATCGAGAGCAACGAGGTGGCGAGCGGCGACCGGAAGTAGAAGCCACGACAGGGCCAGAGGAGAGCAGCAATTGACTACGGCGAGGCCGGCTGAATCTGGATACGAACCTTGAATTCGCCATTGCCGTAAGTGCTGCCGCTGTCATGCGTGGCGATTCCGAGAAAAAGCTCGCCGTCGGTTTCGACCTTGTCGTTGTAGCGCTCGCCCACCTTGAACATCGGGCCGCCGGCGTTGATGCGGCCGAGCAGGGAGCCAATCTGGAAATTCTCGTTCCACGCGCCGTAGTTGGAGCTGCCTTCAGGGGTAAACTGCGTGCCGCCATAGTTGCGATAGCTGACGGTGCCGCTGGCGTTGATGACGAGACGGTCGCCGCGTTTTACGCGCACGCCGGTGGCGATCATCCGGCCGGCAGTGGCCTTCGCGGGGACGGACACGGTGCGCGAGATCTTTTGCGGCTCGGCCAGTGACATGACAGCGAGGTCTTTCTTCGCCACCTTGAGCGGGCCAAACTTGGTGGCGATGGCGAGCACCTCAAACTTCACCGCCCCCACGATTGTGAACGTTGGCGTTACCACTTCATCGTCTTCGCACGGGACATCGGCCTCCTCATCCAGCACACCGATTTCCTCGATGAGCTTGTTGGCACGCTCCTTCACCTCCTGGTCGTCGGAAAACGACGCCTTGCGCAGCTCGGTGTAGGCCATCCGACCAAGCTTGCCCAACTCGACGGTCGCGGCGTCGCGCGCGGCAAAATCCTTGCTGCCGAGATCGGCGATGAGCTTGTCTATCCGGGTCTTCAACTCGCGGTCGGACTTCTTGCCAACGCGGATTTTCACCACGTCGTCCAGCGGCACGGTCAATGTTCCATAGACCGTGACGACCTCGACGTTCTTGATTTCCAGCTTGCCGACGATCTGCGTGCCGTCACGCAACGTAAAATGCGCCGCGTCGGCGCGTTTGATGACGGTGGAGGCGGCGGGTGCCGCGGCATGGGCACCGCAATCGAAGGCAAGGAGCAGCGCCATGAGCAGGGTGGAAGAAGAAAGATGATTCATCGGCGCCATCATAGCCGGCGAATGGAGTAAATCAAGCGGGCTTCTGGTTGCTTCTGACTGTCCCTCGGCAGGTCGGCTCCTCCCTCACGAAACCGAAAGCGAATTAACAACTTCTCTACCTTCTCTTGACCAAGATCTGCCGGCGGGGAGGACCATGGAGGGAACGGGCCTGAGGAGGGCACCCGATGGTCCCTGGCCCCGCCGGCGCAATTTTCGGTTGCTGGCGTAACGCGCTGCGCGCCACGTCAGCAAACTCCTACGAACTGGCGGCGGTGGGGGACGTGCTCGCAATACCCGCCGTAGTCATCTGGGTCTGAACATTGTCAAAGGTGCTCGTGGTCTGCGTGCCCACGGCCTTGACGACCAGGATGGCGACAATGGCGATCAACGCCAGGACCAAGCCATACTCCACCAGTGATTGCCCGCTCTTACTTGCTTTACGAATCAATGTTTTCATTGGTTGTTGTCTTCCTTTTGCTGTTGGCGCTTTTGCGCCTCAAATCTCGGCTAATTCTGCGCACACTCTCACTTTACATGCCGCAAGCTACGTCATGAGTCCAAATCTGTAACGTCGGGAATAAAAGAGAACATCAATCGGGAATTTCCCGACAGACGGTAAGGGTGATGAAACCGCGTTTGGCGCCGCTCTGATGGCTGTTGCACAACGGGAACAGAAGTGTGTTGCGGCGCCGTTCAGCGATTGATCGGCTTGATCGCGCGTTCGTTGCGAACAGGCGGAGCGTCGCCGCTGTGGCGGACCACCAACGGTTGCTCGGCGGCGTTGAGGCGGATGAGAAGCAACTTGCCGCCGAACTCGACCGTCCCAAATCGTCCCGCGTTGATTCGCTTCGGTAGCGGCTGCGCGGCAGTGAGAGTTTCAGCGCGCAGATCGTTGACGTAGAGATCCACGCCGGCGCGTGTGTAAATGCGAAGCGCGCAGACCTCCGTGCGCCGGAGCGGGCGGTTGCTGGCATCGGTGACGACGAGCCGTTGCGCCGCGATGTCCGGCGTGTCTCTTGGTAACGCCGGCAGTAGGATGCTCTCCATCACTTGTGGCGCAACGCCGCGCCGACGGATGACGGTGCATGGCGCAGGATCAATCTTCTGGAGGCCCGGCGAGAACCATCCTTGTCGCGGACTGAACGGATCGTGCGGCACGCGCTGCCAGCCGCGCAGCACTTGGACTTCGACGTCAGCATCCACCGGGTAAATGGCGAGGTTGGGACGGTTTGCGTTGGAACTAAAACACACCTTCGTCTGGTCGTGGACCTCGACGGTGTTCGGCGGCAGCCAGTGAAACAGTGTCTCGTAGGTATGCTCGCCACTACCGTTCAGTAGGTCGTGCAGAACCCAATAGTCCGGCTTCGCGAAGAAAATCTCGCGCCGCTGCGTCACGGTCTGCAGGTTCTGCGGTCCCCAGCCGTCGTCATAGACGCCGGAAGCGAAATCGAACGCGTCGTTGGAAAGCCAATTGCCTTCGAGTGGCTTGGCAACGGTCCACGAGGAACGGCGCGCGCGGCGGTTCTGGCCAAGGCCGTCCACAAGCAGTGTGTTGTGCGTGATGGTGCTGCTGAAGTAATCGCGCCAGAAACCCGGCGAGTTGCTGTAAACGCCCATCTCATCGAGCAGGTGGCTGCCGAAGCCGTAGAGCACGAAGCTCAGCTTGTCCTCGTGCTGGTGCTCTATCCCGAACGGCCCCGCGCGAAATGCCAGCGCCACATCAGTTCGGCGCCAGCCTGCGCCGCGCGGAATGGGTTCACTGTAGGCGCGAACTGTAATGTTCGTGCGCCCCAAACCGCGCATGACGTAGATGCCGGCCCACGGCGCGGCGGTGGAGGCGCTCGCGGGCGGTTCGCCTTCGCGGCCCATCGTAATCATGTAGCGCAATTGCTCACGCCGGCGCTCGCCTTTCTCCGGCGGATAAAACTCCAGCGCCCTCATCAGCTCAGGCGCGACATAGGCCGGCGCCCAAGTGTCGCCGAACGCCGGCACTGTGCCGTTGGGCAGCAGAATGCCGGCCAGATACTCCGTCGCCCGCGCCAGCGCGTCACGGACGGTGTAACGCAGCGGCACGCCGTTGGCCGCGGCCAGCGCGACCATGTTTCGCAACGAGGCAATCGCGATGCTTTGATAACCCGGCGCAAGTTCCTTGAGCGCGCCGTCCGGATATATCTCTTCGGCGATGAACCGCTCCGTTTCGTCGAGCGCCCACTGCCGCCAACGCCCCGCCTCGCGAAGTTCCGGGAAACAGGCTGCGATGGCATGAACAGCTTCGAGCTGGACAAGCCGCCGGTTCACCTCGTCGGGATTGCGAATGCTGAAGCGCGCTTTCTGGATGATCGCTTTGAAGAATGCGGCGAGCGTGTCCGGCGTCACGGCGGGCGACTGGAGGAAGTAGTTCAAACCGTAAATCCACATCGTCGTCGAGTAAGCCGCCGTGAGCCGCCGCCACGGCGACGGCGTGGCCCGCTCATTGAACACCGAGGCTGCGGGATTGCGCGTGGTCCAGTCCCGGACCTGCGCCGCCCACTCCTGCGCATACTGTTCGTTGCCGGTGGTCCAGTAGGCCGGACCAAGCACGTCACGCCACCAACTGAACCGGTTGATGTAGAGCACCAACGGCACCTGATAATCCGGCATGCCGTCAGGCAGCTTTGCTGGCAGGTATTGCCAGTCAATCCGCCCTTCAAATCGGACCGCCGCGCTCGCCGTTTTGAACTGGTGCGTGAGGATGGCCTCCGCCGCTTCCAGTAGCGCAGCCGGCGGCGCGTTGGTTTGTTGCGACGGCTTCTCCCACCAGTTCAGGAACCACGCCGGCGAGCGACGTTGACGGAAATGCGCCAGCAGCGCGCTCTTTGCGGCGGAAAAGTCCTTCGCGTCCACGGCTGCCTTAACGGCGGCGAGTTCCGGCCGTTCCAACGCGAACGCCTCGAATAGCTCGCGGTCGTTTTCAATCGGCACACGCGGGGCGAGTTCCTGCGGAGACGCAGCGGAAGCAACGATGGTAGTTGCCAACCAGATAGCTGCAAGGAGCGCGCGCTTCATAGTCTGGGAGACACGCTACCGCCGGAACTCCACTACTGTAACGGAGTGGGCCGGCGCGGTAAGTTGATAGGTTGCGAGTCCTTTTGTGAGCTTGCGCGTCAAAGGTGCCAGTGTTTTGGTGTTCTCGAAGTCGCGCTTCTGCGCCGGGATGCCGCCGTTGAGCGTCCACTCCTCGGCGGCGTGCGGTTTCCATTTGCCGAAATCGAGCGTCAGGGTGAAGTCTCGCTTCAGATCGCGGTTCAGGACAGCGACGCTGTATTTCGAGCCAGTGCTGTTGCGAACAGCGAGCACGTCGAGTGATGAATTGTCGCACGCGACGCCAACCCTCTTACCGGTCATGCGCTGCCGGTAGATCGCCAGCACGTCGCCGAGGGGCGTCAGGAACGCGCGGCCTTTGTCATACTGAATTGCGCCGCCTGCCCAGCCGTTGATCAGATCCGACGCGCATGCGTAGTCCACAAAGCCATCCTGCCGAGCCAGCATGTGAACCATGCACGCGCCGAACAACGCTGCGGCCTTCGACCAGTTGTGGAAACCCTTCTCGTTGAGATTCCATTCGTTCAATGTCACGCGGATGTTGCGGCCCGGACACTCTGTCTTGATCAGTTCCTTCAGGTCGCGGAGGAACTTCTCGTAACGCAACGGCTCGGCCATCAGCCCGTCAAACTCGCCGTGGTTGGTGTAGAGATGCTGCGACAGGTAATCAATCTGCCCGCCGATCTGCTTGAGCACGGTGCGATCCCAGTTGAGGTCGTGGCCAACGGCAATGAACTTGATGGTTTTATCGGCGGCTTTCATCGCCTCAATGTAGTCGAGACAAGTGCGCGCGTAGGCAGCGGCGTTGGTGTGGCCTACCTCCCACTTGCCGTAGATCTCGTTGCCGAGTTCCCAATACTTCACCTTGTGGCCACGCCGCTTGCAGTAGCCCACCCAGTCGGCGGCTTCCTTCGCCGTCGCACCGTTGCCGCCCACGTTAACGCAGATGACCGGCTCGGCGTGAAGCGCGCGGCAAACCGAAATGAACTCGTCGGTGCCAAAATCGTTCGATTCCACCGGGCCTTTCGGCCAAGCCATGTTGGGGCGGGCAGGCCGGTCGTTGCGTGGGCCGATGCCGTCGCGCCAGTGATACGTTTGCGCGAAATTCCCGCCCGGCCAGCGCAACCACGTCGGACTGAGCTGTTTCAACAGCGGCAACACCGCGGGATTCATGCCCGCGGTTGTTGCGGAAGGCACCAGCGTCGGCGCGCCAATCACAAACGTCCCCTCCCCTCGCACCACGAACCGCATCGTGCCGGGCGCAACCTCGACCGGCGCGTTCATCGTCTGTGTCGCGAAACGGCCCTTGATGCGCGGCACGCGGGCCTTGCCGCGATTTAGCACGCGCTCGCCGTGCGCGAATGCAAACTCGATTTCGCCGCTGAACCGCGCCGTGTTAATAAACGCCGTGCCGCGGTAGCGCTTGCCCGGCACGCCATAGATGCCTGTCAACTCCACGCCCACCTCGCTGCCGCCGGGACTCAGGTGGACCGAGTTGTTCGTGCGCGTGACCTTCGCCGGATCGCCGAGCACACGCCAAAACCTCCCCAACGGCGCGTCCACGGTCGCTGTGTCGCCGAACTTCCGGTCCGGCAACACCTCGGCCCACAGTCCGCCCTCAATGCAAGAGTGCATGTGTTCGAGGAACCCGCCGAACAACTTCGGGCTGACCTCGACCGTCGGCTTCGTGACGGTGTCAATCTTGACCGTGACCTCTTCGGCCGCGCGCAGCGGCACTGCAAGGCAAAGGGCAAGCAGCAGAGCGGAAATGGTTTTCATGAGCCGCGCTGAGTGTAGTCAACGCTACCCGCGGATTGCAACTCCGGTCGCGAGAGCGGATTCAGCCAAGAGCAGCCCCTCACCCTTAAACAATAGCGCCGCCGACCAGGATGCCAGTGCTACAATTCCCGGCGTGGGCCCCAATCAAATGCGCCCTTCTTCAACGCGTAGATGAAGCCGACAAACAGGATGCCGACAAACGCCAGCATCGAGGTGAAGATCAGCGTGCCGGTCTGCGACTCCTTCAGCAGCGACTTGAACACCACCGCCCACGGATAGAGAAACACCACCTCGATGTCGAACAGGACAAACAACATCGCCACGACGTAAAACTTCACCGAGAACCGCCCGCGCGCCGGCGTGATCGGCAACATGCCGCACTCGTAGGCCGTGTCCTTGATCGCCGGTCGCCGCCCCTTCTGGCCCATCAGCGTGGACATCACCAACAGACCCACCGAAAACGCGATGGCGACAACGATCAACATGCCAATCGGAAGATACTGGTCAAATTCCGGACTCATCACGCCGCGACGTTACGTTCACTGCACAACCGAGGCAAGCCCGAAAAACCGGAAGGGAGCCGCTCTCAGCTTTTGCCGCAGGTATCAGTCAAAGCCTGACTGCACTAACTAACCTCCGTCCCCCGTCCATCTCACGTCTTTCTTGAAACGTCCCCTGCCCTCCCCTAGCCTCCTGGCATGGTCTGTTTGCTGCTGGCGGCAACTCTGAATGTGGCGTTCACAGTGACGAACGACACGGCGGTGCCGCGTCATCACGCGCTGGTGGCGGCGGAAGTGCCGTTGGCTGCGGGCGCGACGGCTGATGCAAAGCAGCTTCGCGTGGTCGGCTACGACGAGTTGTCCGTGGCAGCGCAGATCACCCCACTGGCCCACTGGCCGGACGGGTCGTTGAAAACCGTCCAGGCCATTTTCACTGCCGACCTGGAGCCTGGCGAAACCAAGACGTGGTCGCTCATTGCCGGACGTTCGACTACCCGGCAGCGGGAAGAAGCACGCGCGGCCACCGAGGACGGCATCCTGCTGCTGAACACGGGTAAGATGTATTACCCGGTCGGCAACCATCTCGGCCCGCTCACCATCGAGCTGGCCGGGGGCGCGCCGTGCGTCGCCACGCCATCCGAACGCGAGGTCGTCGAGGAAAACGGCCCGGTCCGCGCCACGGCCCGCCGAGATGTCTGGCTCGCGTATAGTGGCAAGAAACGGCTCCACTGCACGCAGCGATATTACGTCACCGCTGGCCAGCCCGCTGTGCGCGTGACGACGCGCATTGAGACGGCGGACGGCGCCGACGCCACGCCGGTCAAGTGCGTGTGGCTCGCCATCCGTCCCGCCGCGCAACACCGGAAGTCCATCGTCCTCGCCACGGCCAGCGGCACCCACACCCTCGCGCCCGGTGACACGCGCCGCTTGGAGCAGCCGAAGGTGGATGCGCGGCTCGTCTCCGACCGCCAGCATCCGGGCTGGCTCGACTTCCGTGCCGACGCCAGCGGAATGTTGTTCGCGGTGAAACGTTTCTGGCAACGCGCGCCGAAGGCCCTAGAGATCAAGGCCGACGGAACCGTGCGCTACGAGATCCATTCCGCCGCCGCCCCGCCGCTGCGCTTGACGGCCGGCGCGGCGTTGGAGGATGAGTTCCTTCTTTGGTTCCATCCCGCCGGCGAGAGCTTCGACAACGCGGTGGCGGAAATGAACCAGCCGCTGAGAGCTGTCATCAAACCGACCGTCACGAAGCCGTGACACGTTTCCAGAACTCCGCCAAATCCTCCGGCAACGGCGCGCGCCATTCCACCGGCTCCGGCGCGCCATACGGCACCACGAGCCGGATCGCGTGCAACGCCTGCCGCGGCAGCAACAGTTTCTCCAGCAGCGCCGGCGTCACGCCCGTCTCGATGAACGTCAGGTAAAGCCGTTCGTCGCCGCCGTAGATCTTGTCACCGACCACCGGATGCCCGACGTGCGCCAGATGCACGCGAATCTGATGCGCCCGACCCGTGTGCAAGCGCGCGCGCAACATCGTGAACCGCTCCGCCCGCTGCTCCACCCACCATTCCGTTTGCGCGTGCTGGCCGTCCGGCTCGACACCGCGCTTGATGGCCACCTCGCGGCCGGTCGCCAACCCAATCGGCGCGTCCACGAGGCCGTGCTCCGCGGCCACGCGCCCGTGGACGATGGCGAGATATTCCTTGAGCACTTGTTTCTTCAAGAACGCCCGGTGGAGTTGCGCCGCCATCGCCGAGTCCTTGGCGATCAACATCAGCCCGCTCGTCTCGCGGTCGAGCCGGTTTACCATGAACGCTTCGTTGCGGCCGAGGTAGGCGCGCACGCGCCCCACCAGACTGGAGAGCGGACCGTTTTTCGACGGATGGCAGACGAGATCGGCCGGCTTGTTCACCACCAGCAGCCGGTCGTCCTCAAACACAACATCCACCAAAGGCGTTTCGCTCACGTCGCCACAGTAGCCGACTCCTCTCCTCTGGAAAAGCCATGCTCGCAAAAACTTTGCCGAGTCTCTACTATCCGCCTCAAAGGAACTGACTCATGAAATCTTGCATGACTTTCCGCCCGTTCCGCCGTTCCATCACCCTCGTCGGCTTGTGTGTCGCCACAGCCGCTCTCGCCGCCGACGGCTTGCGTCTCGCCACGTTCGACGTGGACGCCACGCCACCCGTCGGCACGATGCTCGCATACGATCCGGTGGTCCGCGTGGACGAACTGACGCTGCGTTGCCGCGGCATCGTGCTACTCGGCGCGGGCGAGCCGATTGCGCTGTGTGCGGTGGACTGGATCGGCATCGCCAATGAATCCCAAGACGCTTTCCGCGAGGCGCTGGCCAAAGCCACCGGGACGACGACGCAGCGCGTCGCTGTCCATACGCTCCACCAGCACGACGCGCCCGGCTGCGATTTTGCGGCGGAACGGTTGCTGAAAGAAGCGGGCGTGAAGAACCTCGAACGCTTTGAGAGCACCTTCCATCGGAAGCTGCTCGCACACGCGGCTCAGGCGGTGAAGGAATCCATCGCCAAGGCGCAACCGATCACCCACTGTGGTTGGGGCGAAGCCGACGTGAAGGAGGTGGCCTCCAACCGCCGCATCCCCGGCCCCGACGGCCGCATCCGCGCCACCCGCTACACTGCCTGCAAAGACCCAAAGCTCCGCGCTGAGCCGGAAGGCGTCATTGACCCACGCGTCTCGCTCCTGAGCTTCTGGAATGACGAGAAACCGTCTGCGCCCAAGCCCGTGGCCGTGCTGAGCTACTACGCCTGCCATCCGCAGAGCTACTATCGCATGGGCATTCCCAGCCCCGACTTCCCCGGCATTGCGCGCTTCTTCCGCCAACAAGCCGTCCCGGAGGCGCTCCACGTCCATTTCACCGGCCCCGGCGGCAACCTCGGCGCGGGGAAATACAATGACGGCTCCCGCGAGAATCGCGTCGCCCTCGCCCTCCGCCTCGCTGACGGCATGAAACGCGCCTGGGACGCGACGCAGAAATTCCCCGTCACCGCCGCGCGCATCCAGTGGCGCGTCGAGCCGGTGGCGCTCCCGCTCGCGCCCCATCTCGATGAGGCGAAGCTGCGCGAAACGATCACTCAGAAGAAAGACCCCAAGGCCGCCGTGAACGCCGCCGACCACCTCGCATGGCTGCTGCGTTGCAAGAGCGGACATCGCATTCCCATCTCGATGCTGGGCGTCGGCAAAGCGCGGGTGTTGCACATGCCGGGCGAGCTGTTCGTGGAATATCAACTGGCCGCCAAGAACATGCGCCCCGACCTCCACGTGATGATGGCCGCCTATGGCGAATACGGCCCCGGCTACATCGGCACAACGCGTGCCTACACCGAAGGCGGCTACGAAACCAGCAAGCCGGCATCGGCTGTTGCGCCGGAAACGGAGGCGGTGCTCATGACTGCCGTGCAAAAACTGTTGGAGGCAAAGTGACCCTAAAACAGTTGAGAACAATCCTCATTGTAACGGTCATCGGTGCCGCGCTTGGCACTGACGGCTTCGCGCAGGCTGCAAAAACAGCGGCGACCGGCGCAAAGCACCCCAACATCCTCTGGCTGGTCGGCGAGAACATCAAACTCGACCTCGGCTGCTACGGCGCGAAACTCGTCCGCACGCCAAACCTCGACCGACTTGCGGCGGAGGGCGTCCGCTATACACGCGTGTTTTCCACCAATCCGGCCTGCGCGCCAAGCCGCTCCGCGTTCTTCACCGGCATGTATCAGACCACGACCGACACGCACCCCATGCGGTCGCACCGCGCCGACACGTTCCGCCTGCCGCCGGGTGTGCGGCCGGTTACACACTGGCTACGCGACGCCGGCTACTTCACCGCCAACATCAAGACCATCGGTGACCGCAGCATCGGCACGGGCAAACTCGACCTCAACTTCGTCAACGAAGGCCCCATCTACGAGTCCGACGACTGGACCGCGCTGAAGTCGCGCCAGCCGTTCTTCGCTGTCGTCAACTCGCATGAAGTCGAATACGATATCTACGATCGCCAGAGCGCAAAGAAAGAGCGCGTCGAGTGGGTCGGCGAGCGCGAGCATCCGCAGATCGCCACGCCGGAGAACGTCACTCCCCCGCCCTACTATCCCGACCATCCCGTCGTGCGTCAGGAATGGGCGCGCTACCTCAACTCCGTCTCCGGCATGGACCGCCGCATCGGCTGGGTGCTGGAACGGTTGCGAGCCGACGGGCTGGAGGACGACACGGTCATCATCTTCTTCGCTGACAATGGTCGCCTCGACGCGCGCGGTATTCATTGGTGCTACGACAGCGGGCTGCACGTGCCGATGATCGTCCGCTGGTCGAAAAACTTCCCAGCACCGCCGCAGATCAAACCCGGCTCTGTCAACGGGCAGGTCATCAGCGTTCTCGACGTGACTGCCACCACGCTCGCCATTGCTGGCGTGCCGCGACCACCACTAATGCAGAGCCGTAATTTTCTCGGCGCGCAGGCAGCCCCACCGCGCAAGTATGCCTTCAGTGCCCGCGACCGGATTGATGAAACTGCCCTGCGCATCCGCTCGGTGCGCGACACGCGCTGGCGTTACATCCGCAACTTCACCAACGGCCCGACATTCGCCTCGCTGAACCGCTACAAGGAGAAATGCTTCCTCGTCATCCCGCTCATGCGCGAGCTACAGGCACAGGGCAAGCTCACCGGCCCGCCCGCCGACCTGATGGCGCTGCGCGGCCCCAGCGAGGAACTCTACGACGTCGAGACCGACCCACACGAAATCCGGAACCTCGCGAGCTCAAAGCAGCCGGAACACCGCGAAGCCCTGCTCCGTCTCCGCGCCGTGCTCGACACCTGGATTGTCGAAACCGGCGACCGCGGCGCGATTCCGGAGCCTACGGAAGTCGTCGCTCCGTTCGAGAAGGAGATGCACGACTGGTTCGGCACGCCGGCATGGTATCAACAAAAGAACCGATAGACCTTATGAGCCTGACGAAATTCGCCCTACTGTTCGCAGTCGCTCTGTCGAGCAACCCGCTTGGAGCCGCGGTTGAACCAGTCGCCATCCCTACGTTTCATTGCATCGGACTCTACTGGTCACCGCCGGGCGGCGCGGCGGACAAGGATGTAAAGGTCCGTTATCGCCGGCAGGGCGCACCGGAATGGAAAGAGGCGCTGCCGATGCGCTACAACCCGATCCCCAAGACCGACGAAGACCTTGCCGACTACCGCGGCAGCATCGTTCACCTCAAACCCGCCACCACCTACGAAGTCCAACTGACCCTTGCCGGCACGCAGACCTCCACGAATCTCACCGCAACGACGTGGAGCGAAAAGTTCCCTGTCGGCGAAATCGTCCGCGTGACGAACCGCGACACGCCGCTGACCGTCACCGAGTCCGGCACGGCGACGGCATGGCGCGTCTATGACGGGCGGGGCGCGACGATTGACGTGCGGCACCAGCACGACTCCTGCATCACGATCAACGCTTCCTACGTCATCCTGCGCGGCTTCACGCTTAGAGGCGCCGGGGCGGCCACCAACGTCCTCAGGAAACCCATCGGTGCCATACGCATCGAAGGCGGCCACGACATCGTCATCGAGGACAGCGACGTCTCTGATTGGGGCCGGCTCAATCCCAAGACCGGTTTCGGCTTCAACTGCGACTCCGCCATCCTCTCGTTCAGCGCCGACCTTAAACGCCTCATTGTCCAGCGCTGCAAGCTGCATCATCCAACCCACGATGGCAGCACCTGGTATGAGCCGGTCTATCCCACACACACGATGGGACCGCAGTGCATCTCGCTTTTCAACACCGCCGGCAACCACGTCATCCGCTACAACGAGTGTTTCTCTGACCTCGACCACATGTATAACGACATCATCGGCGGCGGCAGCAACGGCAGCTTCCGCGGCTCGCCGGGCCACGACTCCGACATCTACGGCAACCTCGTGAGCCATTGCTGGGACGACGGGTTGGAGGTCGAAGGCGGCAACCGCAATGTGCGTGTCTGGGACAACTACATTACGCAGAGCTTTCAGATGATCGGCAACGCGGCGACTTCCATCGGGCCGCTCTACATCTGGCGCAATGTTGTCACGCACAGCCAGAAACAGCCCAACGACGGCGGCGGACATTTCTTGAAAATGGGCTACGCAGGCAGCGAAGACTGGATGACCGGCCACCAATACATCTTCCACAACACCCTCTTCCGCTCCGACGAGTGGCTCCCCGTCGGCGGCTTCGGCGGCAACCGCATCGTCAAGCACACCGTCTCGCGCAACAACATCCTTCACGTCCGCAGCGCCGACGGCCGCAGCCACAGCGATGCGAAACAGAACACCGACAACGATTACGACTATGACCTCTACAACGGCCAAGTCCCCGCCGACTGCGAAGCGCACGGCGTCCGTGGCGAACCAATCTACGTCCCCGGCGCCGGCTTCGATGCCACGACCAGGATCGGCCGTTTTCAGCTCACGCCCAACAGTCCCGGCGCGGGCGCAGGCCAGCCGATTCCCAACTTCAGCGACGGCTACACCGGCCAGGCTCCCGACATCGGCGCTCACCAGCGCGGCGCGCCGCTGATACGATACGGCGTTGGCGCGAAACAACCATGAGCACTTTTGACTGCTCCACTGAAGCCTCCAACCTTGACAACAATGAAACGACGCGCGTGGATCAAGACAACAGCCCTCTTCGGAGCCGGCTGGATGCTCGGCACCGATGGCAACCGCACCGCGCACGCTGAAGCCCCATCCGCAGGCGCGCAGTTCTCGACTCACGATCTGTTCGAGCAATACGAGCGGCGTTTCGCCGAGGCACGCTTACGGATGCCGGATCGAAAGCCGGCCGTGCCAGCCGACCGCGACGCTATCGTTCGCGTTACCAAGGACTGCCTCGGCATCCGCGACGAGTGGGTTCCGAAGGTTCAGGCGGAGAAAGTGCGCGAGGCGGTCTTTGCCGGTGGGCGCATCGAAATGCTGCGCTCCTCCTCATGGGCCAACGTGACCGGCACGGCGCTGCTTTACCTGCCCGCTGACGCGCCCAACCGACCGTTGCCACTGGTAATCTTGTGCTGCGGGCACGGCAAAGGCGGCAAGCTCGCCGACGGCTATCAACGCATGGCGCGGCATATCACGCAGCGCGGTGCGATGGTCCTGTGCCCCGACAACCTCGGCCAGGGCGAACGTGTCGCGATGGGCCATGGTGATTGCGTCAAGCCGTTCGCGTGCGGCACAAGCGTCCAAGGGTTGATCATCATGGAAACGCTCGGCTGGGTCGCTTGGGCGCTGAAGCAACCGCGGGTTGACCCGCGCCGCGTTGCGGCCATCGGCAACTCCGGCGGCGGCACGCTTACGGTTTTCCTGGCGGCACTCTGTCCGGAGTTGGCCGTGCTTTCCTCCTCCGGCTATCCGAGCACATTCGAGTTCGTCGCGCGCAAGGAAAAGAAACACTGCCACTGCAACATCCTGCCCGGCGTGGTGGGTCAGTTGGAAATGTGGCACCTGTTGGGCAGCTTCGCGCCGCGCCCGCTGTTCATCTTCCAAGGCGATGGGGATTCCCTCTTCCCGCCGGACCTGTTTTGTCACACCGCCCGCAAAGTCCGGCATGCCTATCGCGCGCGCAACGCCGAGAAAGCATTCGAGGCCCACATCATGGCCGGTGGCCACTCGTGGGACGCTCCACGCAACGTCGCCTTGGGTGATTTCCTCGCCCACCGGCTTGGACTGAAGCGATCCGCGGCCCGCGCGGACGAAAAGGAACCACTTCTCTCTGAAAAAGACCGATGCGTGGATCCTTGGCCGGCTGACGCACTCACCACCGATCAGTTGGCTGAGCAACTGGCTGGCCGCCGCATTGACAACGGTGTGCGCCTATGGGACGTCTTCCCGCCAACCGTGGCACGCGATTTCCCGCTGGAGAACATCGCTCAACGCGGCTCCACGCGCCAGATTCTCGCCCAATTCGAGGCGTTCCTACGCCAGCCGGGCGCAAGGGACAAATCCAAGTCGCGGTGATAAAGGAAACAGGAAAGGATGCCATGAAACACATTCTTCGCAACAACCTCATTTCGACCACTGCCGTTGTCCTCGCAGCTCTCGGCAGCCTTGCCGCTGATGGCGCAAGCACCGAAAAGCTGCCGAAAGTGACAGTGTCCAATCTGCGACGCGTGTTCCACAACGGCGAGCACAACGCGTTCACCGATCTCGTGCGGTTCAAGGGCAGGTTTTACCTGACGTTCCGCAGTTGCCCGGACGGCCACATGGTTCATCCGACCTCCTCGATCATCATCCTCGCCAGCGACGACACGAAGGAGTGGCGGCAGGTGCATCGCTTCAATGTCCCGTTGCGCGACACGCGCGATTCGCACTTCCTCATCTTCAAAGACAAGCTTTTTGCCTATACAGGCACGTGGTATAGCGGCCCGACGACGCTCGCGCGCGAGGACTACGACCTCAACAAACACCTCGGCTACGCCGCGTGGACCGACGACGGCGTGAAGTGGCACAGTCCGATCATGCTCGAAGGCACCTTCGGCCATTACATCTGGCGGGCCGCCGCGTTCGGCGACAAGGCGTATCTCTGCGGCCGGCGAAACATCGGCTTCAACATTACCGCGCGCGGCGAAGGCAGGAAGGTCGAGTCGCTGATGCTGGAGAGCGACGACGGCCTCATCTGGCGCAAGCGCGCCGTGTTTCAGGAGATTGCCGGCGACGAAACGGCGTTTCTGTTCGAGCCGGACGGCAGCGTGCTCGGCGTGGGCCGGCGTGGCAGCGCCCCCGCGCAACTGCTGCGCTCGAAGCCGCCCTACACAAACTGGGACCGCAAAGACCTCGACCGCTACGTCGGCGGGCCGCTGATAACCAAATGGGGCGACCGTTACGTCGTTGGCGGACGGCACTCGACGAAGGCCGGTCCGAAGACCTCGCTCTGCTGGCTGGTCGGCGACCAGTTGCACGAGTTTGCGGAGTTCCCCAGTGGCGGCGACAACTCCTATCCCGGCTTCCTCGAACTCGCCCCCGGTCGCGCGCTGGTCTCCTACTACTCCAGCCACGAGAAGGACGCGACAGGCAAAACGATCACAGCGATCTACATGGCGGAGTTGGTGATTGAGAAATGAGTCGTTGAAAGGAAAGCTCCGATGAAAGACTTCTCTCGCCGAGCCATGCTGAAGTTGGGAACCGCCGGGTTCGCAGGGTCGGCACTGCCGGCTCTTACTTCAGCGAACGACACCACCAGCAAGACATGCGACGGTCTGTGCAACGCCGCCATCTGCATCCGCGCCCACCAACTGATGAGCGTCGTCTGCGTCCTCGGCGGTGCGAAATGCCCGTTGATGGAATCGGCCAAGGCGCGGGAGGTTTTGCAGCGACTCGGCAGCGACCCGACAACCGCCATTCGCCTGATGTCGAACGCGGACGAGGTTTCGCATTACACCAAGCTGAGGCCGACAGCGAAAGCCTCGCCGGACGCGCAAGAGGTGTTAAACCGTAAGTGCGACCTCGACGTGCTCCAGCGACTCGGCCTCGCCCCGGGCGACACGCGCCGCGCGCGCTATCTCTACGAGTTACTCTTCAAGAGAGTCGAGACACCGAAAGGCATCTGCGCCCACGACACGCCGGGATGGGAAGGTTGTTCGTTGGCGAAAAGCGGCGCGTATGAGCGAGTGAGAGCGAAGGGCTGGAAGGCGGTCGTCTATTTGCGGACGGACCAGGAGCGTGAGCAATACCGCCGCCGTAATGTCCAGCGCGTCGAGAAGGACGAGCGACTTTTCATCCGGCCGCATCATTTGATGTGCTTGTCTTGCTGGTATGCCGGCGGCAAGAACAAGTCGCCCCGGTCAAACGACACGTTATTCGAGATATGGCAACGCATCCGCCGCGAGCCGAACGTGCCCATCACGCTCGTCGAGGGCACCTGCATGGCGTGCGATTGCTGCGACGGCTTCCATCCGTCCAACGGCCGCTGCGTCCATTCATGCGGGCTGATCCGCGACTACAAGAAAGACCTCGACGTGTTCCAGAAGCTCGGCCTGATGCCCGGCGCGACGATGAAGGCGCGCGAGTTGTTTGCCCTGCTCTTCCAGCGCATTCCGTCCACGCGCGACATTTGCGCTTACGGCGACGGCATCGAACGATCCGAGGAATGGAAGATTTGCAGCGGTCCCGACGGCAATCCGGGCTACGCAGCGACGCGACAAACCGGTATCTTCAACTGACATGACCATGAAACCCTCCCTCAACATTACACTCACCATTCTCATCGCTCTAACCACTGCCTCTGCCGCGCCCGCTCCGAAAGCACCGCCCTTCCGCGCCAGCGCGGCTGCCGTGGACATTACACCGAAACAGTTCCCGCTCAACATGCCGGGAGGTTTCAGCGCAAACATGGCCGAGAGCGCGCACGATCCGCTCCATGCCCGTGCGCTTGTGCTCGACGACGGCGCGACCACGCTCGCGATGGTCGTAGTGGACAGCCTCGCCGTGGCCCCTGAAACCGCGAGGGATGCGAAAGCCCTCGCCTCGGAGCGTTGCGGCATCAAACCGGAGAAGATCCTCGTCTGCGGAACTCACTCCCACAGTGCGCCGTCGTCGAACTCCACCAACGGGCCGGCACCCGCCGTCGCGTATCGCAAACTGTTGGTCGAGGGAATCGCCGAGTCCATTGTTCGCGCCCACGGCGCACTGCGCCCCGCTGCGGTTGGCACTGCCGCGCATCCGTTGCCGGATGAAGTCTTCAACCGTCGCTGGTTCCTCAAACCGGGCAAGATGCCGCTGAATCCCTTTGGCAAGCTGGACAAGGCGAAGATGAATCCGGGCACCAGCCCCGATGTGCTCGACCGCCCCGCCGGCCCGACCGATCCCGACATCACGATCCTCTCGGTGCAGGACGCCAGGCGCAGGCCGCTCGCGCTGTTCGCCAACTACTCGCTCCACTACGTCGGCCACACACCGAAGTCATCGGTGTCGGCAGATTACTACGGCGAGTTTGCGCGGCTCATGCCTTCGCGAGTCAATGGAGACACGAACTTCGTTGCCATGATGTCCAACGGCACTTCCGGCGACATCAACAACATCCCGTTCAACGTCACACGACCGCCGCGCGAGCCGTTCGAGCAGATCCGCATCGTCGCGCAGAAGGCCGCCGACACCGCGTGGTTTGCGCTTCGGAAGATCGAGAAACACAATCCCAACGTGCGTCTCGGCATGATCCAGCGCGAGGTCACTTTGAAGTATCGTCGTCCCACCGCCGAGCAACTCGCCGAGGCCAAAGCCGTGGTTGCCACCAAGAAAGCCGAACGTGAGAAACTGCCGCGTCTCGCCGAGAACTACGCCCGCAGCACCATCGCCGCCGCCGAGCGCAAGGACGAGACGACCACGGTCATTGTTCAAGCCATCCGCATCGGCGACTTTGCCGTCTGCTGCATTCCGTTCGAGACTTTCTGCGAGATCGGCCTCGACCTGAAGAAGCGCAGCCCATTCCCGCAAACGATGGTGGTCAGCATCGCCAACGGCCGGCACGGTTACCTGCCGACGCCCGCGCAGCACAAACTCGGCGGATACGAGACCTGGATCGGCACCTGCAGCGTTCAGGAAGACGCCTCGGTCATCCTCACCAACAACTTGCTCGATATGCTGGCCCAGTTGCGGAAGGAACAATGAAACATAACCCAGTCAATTTCGTGCGTGCCGCCGTTGCAGTCATCATGCTTTTGGCGCTCACTTCTGGCTCCGCTGAGGTTACGCCAACAACTCCGCTACTTCGCGCTGGCGCGGCGACCGTTGACATCACGCCGAAAGTGTTTCCGCTCAGCGTGCCGGGCTTGTTCACGCCCAGAATGGCCGAAAGCGCGCACGATCCGCTCCACGCCCGTGCTCTCGTGCTCAACAACGGCGCAACGACCGTGGCCCTGGTTGTGGTTGACAATATTCAGGTGGCGCAGGAAGCAAGTGATGAAGCCAAGGCCATCGCCTCGAAGCAGTGCGGCATCGCCGTGGAGAAGATTCTGGTCGCGTCCACTCATACCCACACCAGCCCACCCTCCAATGTCAAAGCCGGCCCCGCACCCGAGGTAGCCTACCGAAAGGTCCTCGTGGCCGGAATCGCGGAGTCCATTGTTCGCGCGTACGCCGCGCTGCGTCCCGCAGGGGTAGGCGCCGCCGCGAGTTCCTTGCCGGAGGAAGTGTTCTGTCGCCGCTGGTTTCTCAAGCCGGGCAAGATGCAACCGAATCCGTTTGGCCAGATGGACAAAGTAAGGACGAACCCCGGCACGAGTCCCGACGTCCTCGACCGCCCGGCAGGCCCCACCGATCCTGATGTGACTATCCTCTCGGTGCAGGACGCGAAGTCGGGCAAGCCGCTGGCCCTGCTGGCCAATTACTCGTTGCACTACGTCGGCGGCGTGCCCGAGGGGGTGATCTCCGCCGATTACTATGGTGAGTTTGCGCGAGTGATGCAGTCCCGCATGGGCGGCGGCGACGTCGTCGCCATCATGTCCAACGGCACCTCCGGCGACATCAACAACACTCCCTTCCTCGTGAAGCGCCCGCCGCGCAAGCCGTTCGAGCAAATTCAGATCATCGCCCAGAAGACTGCCGAGGCCGCGTCATGTGCGCGTGCCACGATTGCGAGCCATCGTCGGGATGCGCGCCTGGGCATGATCCAGCGTCAGGTGACGCTCAAGCTGCGTCATCCCACGGCCCAGCAGATCGCAGAGGCGAAGGCTGTGCTTGCTGTGAAAGACAAGGCCCAGCGCGACAAGCTCCCTCGTCTGGCTGAAGCCTACGCGAATCGCACGCTATCGCAGGCCAAAGCTCCTGAGAGTGTGACCGTGCTGGTGCAGGCTCTGCAAATTGGCGATTTGGCCGTATGTGCCATTCCGTTCGAAGCGTTCGCGCAGATTGGCCTCGATCTGAAGAAACGCAGCCCACTGCCGCGCACCATGGTCATGGGCCTCGCCAACGGGAACAACGGCTATTTGCCCACCCCCGAGCAGCACAAACTCGGGGGCTACGAGACCTGGCTGGGCAGCAATCGCGTGCAGGAAGACGCCTCCGTCATCATCACGAACAATCTGCTCGAAATGCTCGCGGAGTTGCGGAAGGAAAAATGAGACTCGCTCGTTTCATACTCACCGCCCTCTTGCTGGTTCCGCTAGCCGCGCTGGCCGAGGAAGCCACGATTCGGGGCGAGCCGATCATCAAGGATGATTTTGAACGATGCACGCCCAAGGACAAGATCCTGAACGACGAAAAGCGGCGCGGCTTCTGGGACCTGCGCTTTAAGACATGGGGCGACAACAATATGCTCAATGGCAACCCCGATGCGCCGGACATCACCTTCGACCCAGCGCTGAAAGGGTTCTATGACATTGAAGTGGAATCCCGCGCCACCGACCGCGCGGGCGGTTTTGATCTGAGACTTTCTTCGGAGACGGAGTTCACCGTTCTCAATGTGCCGAACGAAGGCGCGACCGAAAAGAAACACTTCAACATCTGGCTGCCGTTCCGGAAGAACGTCAAGCTGGACAACGAGAAGCTCATCATCCGTTACACCGGCAAGGCCGCCTACATTGACTCCTTCAAGTTTGTTCCCATCGGCAGGTTCACCAAGTTCCGGCCGCTGGCCGGGAACGAACCCGGCCCTTCCACCGGCGTGATCTGCAAACAGATGGGCCGATACATCGGCTGGCCGACGATTGTCAGGACTTCCAAAGGCGAGTTGATCGTGACCTTCTCCGGAGATCGGGACGCGCATGTCTGTCCTTGGGGAAAGACGCAGATGGTCCGCTCCGCCGACAACGGCAGGATATGGTCAGACGTCGTCACCATCAACAACACACCCTTGGACGACCGCGACACCGGCATCATCGAGACAAGCAAGGGGACTCTGCTGGTCAGTTGGTTCACGTCGGTCTATTTCGAGCAAGGGAGTTGGCTGCGTGCTGCCTACAGGCAACACGCGGCCAAGATCGGCCCGGAAACCCGGAAACAATGGCTCGGTGCCTGGGTGCGGCGCTCCGAAGACAATGGCAAGACGTGGAGCGTTCCGTCCAAGACAACCGCGTGCGCGCCGCACGGCCCGGTTCAGTTGAAGGACGGCCGGTTGATTTATGTCGGCACCGGTGGCGGGTCCGGCCCCTCCGATCGCATCGTCGTGGAGGAATCCAAGGACGACGGCGTGACCTGGCAGCAGATCGCGAAAGTGTCGTCGCCGGCTTCCTTCTACGCCGATGAACCGCACGTCGTGGAATGCAGCGACGGGCGGCTCGTGGCGATGTTCCGCAACGAACACCCGGACATATCCGAGCGGTTCCTCGGCCAGTCGGAAAGCGAAGATGGCGGCAAGACTTGGAGCATGATTCACCGCACAGAGATGTGGGGCTATCCACCGCACATCATCCGGCTGAACGACGGGCGGCTGCTGGTGGTTTACGGACACCGCCGCAAGCTCTATGGACAACGCGCCTGTCTTTCCCACGACAACGGCCGGACGTGGGACCTCAAGAACGAGATCGAGCTGATTGATGATGCGCCGGATGGAGACTTGGGCTATCCGGCTTCCGCGCAACTCGGCGACGGAACCATCCTGACCATCTACTACCAAAAGGACCAGCCCGCTGACAAACCGTGCCTCATGGCCACGCACTGGCGCCTGCCCAGCATCAAGTAAGAGTCAGCGGTTTTCAAACGAGCAGCGTTATATCCGGCTGGGAGCCGCGCCTGATTCTGTGGAGACGGAAGCGTCTCGGAGAAGAAAGGACGAATGACATGAACGCACGAACTCTTTGGTCCAGGATTCTGATGATTGCTGGCGGCATCGCAATGGCGGTTGGTGGCCTCGACCCCTTGGAAGGAGCGGTTCTCATTCTCCCCGGCAGCGGATTGATGGCGCTCGGCGCCTACCTCGGCCAAGTCGAACGCCGGGTGATCGTCTGCAAGGTGTGGGCGTTCATCCTGATCGCGATTGGAGTGGGGGCGATGTGGGGGCTGAGCATGGTTGGCGGCTTTGGCGGTTCTTCTGGACGTTCGGGCTGGTGGGGACTGCTGATGCTGCCGTATTTGATTGGCTGGTCCATGGACATGTGGGGGCCGGGATCTCCGCGCTGGCTCGTTCTGCTCGGCGTCGCGGTCGGCCTGTGGTATCTGAATCTGATGTTTCTGGCCAAGGGTGGAGTGGGCATTATCTGCGGCATCGTCGGCGTGCTGACCATCGCGGGCTGCATTTATCGATTGATTGCTAGGACCAAAGCGATGCCGGCGGTGGCCTGATCCGCTCGTTGAAGTGAAGCAAGGCGAAAGACAGGAGCACGCCGTAAGTAGCCGCCTCAGGGAGTAACGCAGCTACTTTTCTTGTGGCGCGGGGACGACGGGTGGTGGCAGGCTGCCGCTTGCCATGAAGAAGCTCTGCATCCTCTCTCTCGCCGCCCTCCTGCTGGCTCCGCTGGCCGTCGAGGCGGCTCAACTCCACGCCGGCGTCGCCAAGGTGGACATCACGGACCGCACGGTGCCCGTCAACGACCCGTTGTTCGCCAAGGCGCTGGTGCTGCGGGATGACACGACCACCGTGGCCATCATCACCGTGGACGCCGTCGCCATTGGCCAGCTTGGCCGGATCAAGAACGACTTCCTCGGCAACGTCCGGGCGCAGCTCCAGAAGGAGTTCAACATCCCGCCGTCGAACGTCCTCATCAATGCCAGCCATTGCCACGGCATCGTGTGCAGCGACTACGAAAAGCGGGCCGTGCAGGCGGTGAGGGACGCATGCCGGAACATGCTGCCCGTCAAGGTTGGCGCTGGGCGCGGTCACGAGAACCGCGTCTCGGAGAACCGCCGGCTCAAGTTGAAGAACGGCAGCGAATCGGACGTGCGCCATGCCTACTCGGTGGTCCCCGACGAGCAGGTTGCAGGCATCGGCCCGATGGACCCGGAGATCGGCCTGCTCCGCCTCGACAAACAGAACGGCCAGCCGCTCGCGGTCGTCTATAACTTCGCGGTCCATCCCATCCAGACCGTGCCGAGCCGCGGCAACACGGCGGACATCACCGGCTTCGCTTCCAAGGCCATCGAGGACGCCCTCGGCGACGGCGCGCTCGCCATTTTCCTCCAAGGCTGCTGCGGCGACATCAACCCGGCGCAATACAAGGACGTTCACAATCCCCGCGACGCCGAGCCGCTCGGAAACCTGCTGGGCCTCAGCGCGCTGCGTGCGCTGCGGAAAATCCAGACGCGCGACGACGGCGGCCTGCGCGTCATCAACGAAGTCCTCGCCCTGCCCCGCGCCGCCGACATGGAGCAGCGCATGGCCGCGATCGAGGCCGAGCAGACCCGTCTGCTCAAGTCGTTGCGGGGAACCAGCCTCAACCTGAAGAACTTCATGGCGCTGTTCGTTCAATACAACCTCGCCACCAACTTCCCGTCCTATTCCAGCCACCGCTACCTGCTCGACAAATCCCTTGGCCGCGACGACCTCGCCAAACTCGACGCCGAGAACCGCGCCAACATGGAGCGCTACATCCAGAACATCCTCACGATGGAACAGCTCACCCGGCTCCAGGCGAACCTGAGCCTTCTCAAGATGCATCACGCGCAAAACGTCGCCGCCGGCAAACCGACGATTGATGTCGAGGTCGTGGGCCTGCGGGTCGGCGACTTCGTGCTCGTGACGTTCCCCGGCGAGCTGACTGTCGAGATCGGCCTCGGCATCAAGAAGCGCGCCCCTGCCCCGTTCACCTTCGTCGCCGGCTACACCAACGGCTACATCTACTATGCGCCCACCGCCGAAGGGCGGAAGAACAAGGGTTTTGCGCAAGAAGACTGCGACTGCCTGCTCGCACCGGAATGGCAGAAGCTGTTTGAGGACAAAGTCGCCGCCGTGCTGAAGAAGCTGTGAGCGATTGTGGCGTAGTGACACTCCAATGAAATTCCATCAAGCACTCCAAGGCGCGGCATTCCTCGCGCTCGCGTGGTCGTGTTCATCAGCATCGGCAACCGACTGGCCGATGTATCGGGCGGATGCGGGGCGCAGCGGATGTTCGGCGGAACCGTTGCCGGCGAAGCTGGAACTGCAATGGACCTATCGCAGCGCGACGCCACGGCCGGCGTGGCCGAGTTCGGCGCGCATCTCGTATGACTTCGCGCATCAGCCGATCCTGATGGGCAACACGGTGGTGCTCGGCAGCACGGCGGATGATTCGGTGGTCGCGCTCGATGCCGGCAACGGCGGGGTGCGGTGGAAGTTCTTCACGGGCGGGCCGGTGCGGTTCGCGCCGGCGGGCTGGCGGGACCGGGTGTTCGTGGCGAGCGATGACGGCTGGCTGTATGCGCTGGCGCTCGCCGACGGGCGGGTGTTGTGGAAACATCGCGGCGGTCCCGACGCGAGGATGTGCCTCGGCAACGAGCGGATGATCTCCCGCTGGCCGGCGCGCGGTGGGCCGGTGATCGTCGGGGAGACGGTTTACTACGCGGCGGGCATCTGGCCCAGCGGCGGAGTTTACATCCATGCGCTGAATGCCGAAACCGGCCGGGTGGTCTGGACGAATGATCGCACGGGGCAGTTGTATATGCCTCAGCCGCACGGGACGGCGAACGCTCACAGCGGCGTCGCGCCGCAGGGTTATCTGCTGGCCGCGGGCGAGCATTTGTTTGTGCCGACGGGCCGCGCCGTGCCCGCCGCGTTTCGCCGCGCGGACGGCGAGCTGGAGAATTATCTGCTGCAAGAGAACGGCTCGATTGGCGGGGCGCGCGCGCTGGCAGCCGACCAGTATGTCGTCAACGGCGGATGTTTCCTGGAGCAGGCAACGGGCAAGCTTGCCGCCCGCGCGGGCCGCGGGGTGTTCAGCGTGCAGCCCGATGGCATCCTGCAATTCACCGGCTCGCAACTGCTGGCCTACCGCTGGGGCGAGGTGGAGACGAAGGACAAGAAGGGAAACACGACGCGCTCGCGCGGGCTGAAGAGGCACGCGCAGGTGGATCTGACGCCTGACTCCGATGCGATCCGCCGCGCTGCGCTCGCCGCCGAGACGCTCAAGTCGCTGAAGCCGCTGTTCCGCACCGACATCATCTTCAAGGACACCGATCCCGCCGTGGCAAACCAAACCGGATTGGAACGCGTTCTGGCGCAGACGCGCCCCGACGTGGAGCGGCTCGGCGCGAGCGTCACGCCGTTCATGGCCGCGGCGTATGAGCGCACTTGCGAAGTCATCGCGGCCGGCAACGAAGCGGTCTGCGGCTCGACGAACCGTGTTTCGATCGTGGATTTGAAGGAGAGCCGGGTTCGCTGGACACGCAAGGTGGAGGGAAGCGCCGTTGGATTGGCGGCGGCGAACGGCACGCTGCTGGTCTCGACAACTGCGGGCATCATCTATTGTTTTGCCGAGGGAGAAGCGGCGCATACCGTAACGCGGACACTCCTGTCCGCGCCATCGGAGAGTGACAAGACTCCGCGGACAGGAGTGTCCGCGTTACAATCTGAGGCGAAGGAGATCTTGCAAAAGAGCGGCGTCCGCGAGGGATTCTGCCTCCATGTTGGTTGCGGAGACGGGCGGCTGGCTTTGGAGCTGGCTCGCAAGTCCAAACTCCACGTCATCGGAATCGAAAGCGACCCGGCCAGGGTCAATCGCGCGCGGCAAACCCTGGCCGATGCCGGCGTGTATGGCAAGCGGGTGGCCATCATCGAAGGCAAGTTGGATGAAACACTTTTCCCGCGCTACTTCGCCGACCTGATCGTTTCCTCCGCCCCACTGGATGATGCGCTGATCGAGAAGTTGCAGCGTCCCGACGGTGGTGTCGTCTGTTTGGGGACGCCCGGTAATCTCGCTGTGCGCCGCCGCGGGCCGTTGAAGGGCGCGGGGTTGTGGACTCACCAGAACTCCAACGCTGCCAACACGCTCTGCTCCGACGACGCGCTCGTGCGCGGGCCGCTGGAGATTTCCTGGTATCACGACGGCGCGATTGAACTCCCCGATCGTCACGCACAGACCCCTGCCCCGTTGTTTAACCGCGGCGTGTTGGTCGTCGAGGGCGTAAATGGTCTCAGCGGTTTGAACGCCTACAACGGTCGCCCGCGCTGGGTTTATCCCGTCGCCAAGATCTTGAGTGACTGGGATGGCGTCCACCACGACGTCGGCGTGGGCGACGCCGGCAGCAATTTCTGTCTCGGCGACGACGCTGTGTTCGTGCGGACCGGGCGGCAATGTTTGAAACTCGATCTGGCGACGGGCAGGAAGCTGGCAGAGTTTGCGACGCCAGCCGACGCCACGTCCACGAACCGCAACTGGGGCTTCGTCGCGTATGCGGACGGCGTGCTTTTCGGAACCGCGCTGAACGACGCGCATCCAGTCAGCCCGCGCTACAGTGGCATCCGATTGCGGACCGAGTCGGTGCTGTTGTTCGCCTTCGACGCGAAGACCGGCAGGCTGCTGTGGCGATACAAACCCGAGCACTCCCTGCGTAACAACGCCATCGCCATCGCCAACAACCGGCTTTACCTGATAGACCGGCCGCTGGCCCTCGCCGACCGCATCACCGAGCCGAAGCCGAACGGCAAACAAGGTCCGCTGCTAAAGCCCGGCGATCAACCCGGCGGCACGCTCGTCGCATTGGACGCACGCAGCGGTGCCGTGCTGTGGAAGGCGAACGACGATGTCTTCGGAACGCAGTTGGCGGTCAGTTCCAAACACGGCGCGCTGCTGATGTTCTATCAGGCCGTCAAACACAAGTTCTTCAAACTGCCGTCCGAAGTCGGCAACAGGATGGCGGCGTTGAGCATCACCAACGGCCAGCGGATTTGGGACAAAGCCGCCACCTACAAAACGCGACCGATCATCAACGGCGACACGATCTACGCCGAAGGCGGCGCGTGGAAGCTCAAGACCGGCGATGAGGTTCCGTGGAAGTTCGAGCGCTCTTACGGTTGCGGCCAGATCGCGGCCAGCCGCCACCTGATGTTGTTCCGATCCGCGACGCTCGGTTATCTCGATCTCTCCCGCGACGCGGGCACGGAGAACTTCGGTGGCATCCGGCCTAGCTGCTGGTTCAACGCGATCCCCGCCGGCGGCATGGTGCTCGTTCCCGACGGCTCCGCGAAGTGCGCGTGCAGCTACCAGATGCAAGCGTGGCTCGCGCTGCAACCGGCCGAGGCTCAACAAAGGAACTCGCAATAAGTCACACCCGCAGCCGATCCTATGCACCTCAATACCATCCTCACCCTTGCGCTGGCGGCGTTTCCTTTGTCGGTGTTGCTGGCCGCCGAGCAACCGATCACGCTCTGGCCGCAGGGCGCTCCGGGCGCGCTCGGCACGACAACGAAAGACATCCCCACGCTCACGCCACATCTGGCGGCCAAGCCCAATGGCTCGGCGATGCTGCTCATCCCCGGCGGCAGTTATTCCGGCATCTATGAAGGACAGGGCGACCCGTTTGCCCGCTGGCTCAACGAACAAGGCATCAAGGTCTTCGTGTTGCGTTACCGGCTCGGCAGCGCGGGCTACCGGTATCCGGCGCAGTTGCAGGACGCGGTGCAGGCGATGCGCCACATCCGCAAGAACGCCGCGCAGTGGAAGATCGCGCCGAACCGCATCGGCGTGATGGGCTTCTCTGCTGGCGGACATCTGGTTTCGACATTGATCAACCGGCCCGAGGACGGCGAAGTCGCGTCTTCGGACAAGGCAGAGCGTGTGAGCGCGCGGCCCGACCTCGCGATCCTCTGCTACCCTGTCATCAGCATGATCACCAAGCCGCACGTCACTTCGCGCCGGAATCTCATCGGTGTGTCTCCCAACGACGAACTCATCCGCAAGACATCGAGCGAGCTGCAGGTGCGACCCGGTCTGCCGCCGTGTTTCGTCTGGCACACGGGCGAGGACAAGATGGTGCCCGTGGATCACAGCCTGTTGTATGCCGCCGCGCTGCAACAACACGGCGTGCCACACGACCTTCACATCTACCAGCGCGGCGACCACGGCACCGGGCTGATGGGCACGGATCACCCGTGGATGAACGACCTGCTTTTCTGGCTGCGCGCGCAGGGGTTCGTCGAACAGTCCCGACACGAGTGAAACACGGTGTTTCACCCGCGAAACGGCTCGCACCGTCCGATTCGAAGTCGAAGCAGAAACTCGCGTTGCGGCTTCTTCGCCCTAATCCACCTTCAGCGCACCGATGGGAACCACCGCCATTTCCGCACTGTTGTGGTTTCCGCCGCGTCCGCCCGTGTTGGAGTAGCCGACGTAGAGTTTGCCGTCGTGCTCGGTGGCGCAGGGATACGACAACGAGGCCCGCGCGTGCGATTCGCCGGGGCCTTCGGGAAACACGGCGGGCCGGATGATGAAGACTTTGCTAAACAACGATTCGCCGGGACGGCTGACCGCGATGGTCAAGGGCGAGCGCCGTCCACCGCTGTCGGCCGTGGTGGTGCAGACGAGATAGCGCTGGCCGTTGCTGAGCGTGCCGGCACATGGCTTCGACGTGGCCATCGGAAGGTTGCTCGGCGCGGACTTGGTCCAAGTGCGACCGTAATCTTCGCTCGACGCCACGAGCGCCAGCGCCTTCCCGCCGTAGCGTGCGATGTTCAACACGCGGGAGCCGTCCACGATGATGGCCGACTCGCCCCACATCTTGATGCCATCAGGTGCCGGAATGGCGATAAACTCCCATTTGGTGAGGTCATCACCGTGGCTGATGGCGACTGCGGCGGGATTCGTGTTCGCATCCGAAAACTGCTTCGCGCGGATGCCGGCCATGATCCAGTTGCCGTCGCTCATCTTCACCGGCTGGTTGAGCGCCCAGAAGCCGCCCACGACCACGACGCCCTTCGGCAGCCACTTGTTCGCGGCTTCATCCAAAACATAAGCGCGCGTGTGGATGCGGCCCATCCGTCCGTAGAACGCGCCGTGAAACGCCCAAAGCGTGCCGCCGTGCGAAAGGAAGACGCCGTGGCTGACCGCAAGGTCCGGCGCGTCGGTGCCGGTGTCTATGGTGAACACATCGCTCCACGTCCGCCCGCCATCCTCGCTCACGCGACCGCGCGCTTCCTCGCTGGCGGTGTTCTCCGCTCCTTTGTTGTGACCAAACGAGGCGTAGAGCTTGCCTTTGTGCCACGCCAAACCGACGCCATGCAGCCAGGGATAGCCGTCTTTTCCCGACTCATGCTTCTTGATGACATGAAACTCCACGCCTTTGAGCACCGGAATCTCGGCGCTCTTCGGCACTGCGCCGCCACTCCATATCTTCACCGGCTCGACGACTTCGATCTTGTGCGGGGTCGTCTGCTTGTCCGCCATCACGCGGATCGCAGCCGGTGTCAGCACACCGCGGAAGAGCGACATCTCATCGAGCGCACCGAGAAACTCCTGCATCGCTCGCCTGCCGTCTTGCACGCCGCCGATGGTCAGCGGCGCGTCGGTCGCCGCGACGGATGACGCCAGAAGGCCCTCCGCTTCCTGCTTGCCGTTGATGTAAAGGCGACCGTGTCCTTTCTCGACCGTAACGGCGACGTGATGCCAATGGCCCGGCCGCGGCTCACTCTGCGAAGCGATGGTCTTCCACCCCTTGTGCGAAAGATAGAACCGAAACCGGTTGTCCTTGTCGAGCATCAGGCCCCACTCGCGCTGGCCGGCCGAGTAGGCGTTCTTGGCGACGATCATTTGTTGACTGCCGTCGAGCGCGTAGGGATTGACCCACGCGGCGATGCTGAAGGTGGCATTGGTGAATCGGAACGACGGCGAAGGCGGCACGCTCACGACGCAGTCATCAAACTTCATCCCCTGCCCTTCCACGCCCGGCATCTGCTGTAGTGCGCCTTTCACAGTGCCAGTGTGATTGCCGACCGAGTCCGCAACCTTCCGCTCTCGAACTTCCTCGAACGACCACTGTGCCACGGGTGATGCTGCTCCATCTGCCGCGCGCGTCTCCAAGGTTGTCAGGCTGACTACCGCGATAACGACAGCTTGGCCGAGGAATGTCATTGTTTTCATTTGGATGGATTCTTCGTTTACATGTTTTCTCGCGGGATTGCGACCTCGCAGTGTAAACTGCCGCCTTTGCTATGAAGCACACCCTAATACTCCCGCTCGCCGCGCTGCTGTTCGCTGGCGTGAGTCATGCAGCGGAGACGCCCGCGACGCGGCCGTTGCTGTCGCGGGCGGACCTGCCGGCGCTGAAACGGCTTGATCGGCCGCAGGTCTTCGCAGCGATCGGCTCCTTCGATGAGCGGGGCTTGACCGAAAAGGAGTTCATCCGGCGGGCGCTCGATCTGCTCGATGCGCGGCGCGTGCCCGGTTTTGCCGAAGCCCGTGCGGCCGGCGATGTTTCCAAGGCGCTCGACGCCGTGGCCCGCGCCTGCCGCGGCGGCCGGACAGCACCACGCAAGTCGAAGGTCAGCGCCGCGTCACGCACGGTTGCTGACGACGCACTGGAGAACCGTTTCAGTTTCTACGGCGAGAAGCATCAGTTACCAGCAAACATAGATTGGGACTTCAACCCCGGCACGGCGCACTGGGGACATGACCTGAACCGTTTCAGTTACCTCGACCCGTTGACACAGTCTTACCTCGCGACCGGCGACGCGCGCTACAGCCGCAAGGCGGTCGGGCTGATTCTCGACTGGATTGCGAAGAACGATGTCGGCCAATGTTTCCGGGGCACACGATATGCCTTCGGTTCATATCTGAACAACGCGATCCACTGCGCGGTGTGGAGCGATTGCGTGAAGACGCTGCTGGCGGCCGGACAGGTCACGCCGGTCGAGTTGATGCGCGTGCTGAAGTCGTTGCACGACCAACTCGCCTACCTGGAGGTTGTCACCAATGGACACGCGGGCAACTGGCCGACCATTGGCTGCCAGGGCATGCTGTCCACGCTGGTCGCGCTGCCCGTGCTGCGGGACACCGACCGGTTTGCCGACTACTGCGCCTGCACGATGACCAGCCAGATCGCCGAGCAGGTGCTGCCTGACGGCGCGCAGGATGAACTGACCCCGCATTATCACCGCGTGGTCGTCGGCAATCTGCTGTCCGTCATGCGTTCGTTGCGCGCCCTCGGACGCGACCTCGATCCGCAGACGGTGCAGACGCTGCGCAAGATGATTTATTACCAGCAACAGACGACCATGCCCGACGGCAGCAAACAGGCGGCGTTCAACGATTCCGATCCCGCCAACGCCGGCAACCTCCGCCCAACACTGACCGAGCTTGGCCTGAAAGAGTTCCTGTCCCCGCCGGAGCACCTCGGCTCGGAATGTTTCCCCTATGCCGGCGTGGCGTTCCTGCGCCAACGCCAGGACCATGGCGATCTCTATCTCGCGTTTGACGCAGGCCCCTACGGCCGCTCGCACCAGCATGAGGACCGGCTTGGTTTCTGGTTGTTCGCCTACGGCCGCAACCTGCTGGTGGATCCAGGCCGGCATCTCTACGACCACTCCGCACGCTCGTTCTACGATTACCTGAAAAGCACCACGGCGCATTCCACCATCAAGATTGACGGCGAAAATCAGCACAGCGCCGGCAGACGCGACACGTGGATTGCCAAGAAACCGCTCGACCTCGGATGGCGGGTGCGCGAGGGCGACGTTCGCGCCTCCGGCGTCTATAACCTCAGCTACGGCAAGGACAACCGCATCGCGGTCGTTCATCGGCGGGAGATCGTTTTCGTCAAAGAGCGATGCTGGGTCGTGTTCGACGCTGTGGAAGGCACGGGCGAGCACTCGATCGAGTCGCGCTTCCAGTTCGCGCCGGGCACACTCCGAGTCGCGAATGGAACGGTCTGCACCACCTACGACGACGCGAACCTGCTGCTGAAAGCCGCGCCCACCGCGCCATTCACCGACGTTCATGTCGAACGCGGGCAGGAGAATCCGCGTGGCGGGTGGTATTCGGACAGCTACGGCAAGATCGAGCCGGCGCCCGCCTTGTCGCAGACGCTGCGAACGCGGCTACCGTGGCGCGCGGCCACACTGCTATTCCCATACAAGGGCGTAACGACGCCCGAGGTAGCGTTCAACTTCGATGGTCGCCGCACCGAGATTCAGCATCCGGACGTCGGCCACGTCTTCGTCGAATGCTCCTTGCCGTGATAAACAACTCGCTTGGCCTTGAAGAAGAAACACCCCATCCTGCACGAAACCATGAAAACGCTTCTGTCCATCCTCACACTGATTGCCGTCACCTTGGTCGGCACCGCCGCCGAGTTCTATGTCGCCACGAACGGCGATGACGCCAATCCAGGCACGAAGGCGAAGCCGTTTGCCACGCTGGAGCGCGCGCGCAATGCAGCACAAGTGGTAGCAGGCAACCCAATCGTGGAGGGACTGCAATGAATTTAAGTATTACTCGACGCACCGCCGTGAGAACGTTGTTCGGATTGGCCGGGAGCGGCATAGTGCCGGCGTTCGCGGCAAGTCGCCGAAACGATTCGACAGAGAGAATTCACACTCAGGTTTGCGTGATCGGCGGCGGCAGCGGCGGAACCGGCGCGGCACTGGCGGCGGCCCGCGGCGGCGCAAAGGTGGTCTTGTTGGAACGCGAATCCATCCTCGGCGGCACGGCCACGTGTGCGTTTGTCAACGTGTGGAGGCCAGTCACCGGCGGTTACGGCATTACGTTCGACCTTTTCAAGACCATGGCCGAGGATCCGTTAGGTGTCACATTGCCGCCTGATTGCGACTTGGATGCGTTCTATGCACGGACCCAACTCGGCCCGCGGCTGATCAACGGGAAGAATGTGAAGCGAGGCGCTGGTGTATGCTTCGAACCGCGCGCGATGGACTATGCCGTTCGCCGTCTCTTGGACGCCACAGGTTGCTGCCAAACACTGCTGGCCACGACCTTCTGCCGCGCGCATGTGGACAACGACACCGTCAAGGCCGTCGAAGCATGGTTTCCAGGCAAGCGGCTCATGATCGAAGCTGACGTGTTCATTGACTGCACTGCCGACGGCGATGTGTGTGCCGATGCGGGATGCGATTACCACATTGGGGAAGACCCGCGCTCGCGCTACAACGAGCCGCACGCGCCCGAAAAAGCCAATGTGGTTCTCAACGGGATGACACTCTGCTATCGCATCACCGATACCGGCGTAAAACAGAAGCCATTCCTTCCCAAGGGCGTGGAAGAGAAGAGTTGTCCCCTCAGCGCGTGTTTCGATCGGATGCCGAACGGTGATATCGTTGTCAACGCCGTCGGCATGATTGGCGGCAACGCCATCGTGTGTATGGAATACAGCGAGTTGATGCGGGAAGCACATCGGCGAGTCTTGGCGCACATGCACCATCTCCAGCAGTTGCCGCCGAATCATCAATGGGCCAGCGCCGCACGGGGCAAGGGCTGGGGAACATGGGCAATCTCCGCCATCGCGCCGCGAATCGGAGTGCGCGAAACTCGCAGGTTTCTCACCGAGTATGTGCTCACGGAAAACGACTGCATGGGTGGCCTGGCACAGCAACAACACAAAGATGTCGTTACCGTCGCCGACCACCATATTGACATTCATGGTCGCGCTCACCGGCAGTCCATTCCCTTTCCCAGCGGGCCGTTCGGCATTCCTTACCGGTGCCTGCTGCTCAAGGGTGTGAAGAACTTGCTGATTGCCAGCCGGGCTGCAGGCTTCTCGCACATTGCTGCGGGAGCCGCCCGCCTGCAGCGCACCATGATCACACTCGGCCAAGCCGCCGGCAATGCCGCTGCCATGGCTTCGCAGCATCAGATCACCGTGGGACAGGTTGATATGGCCGAATTGCAGTCCCGGTTGAGAAAGCAGCAAGTGGACATCGTTGCTCGGTCGGAACAGGGATAACTCAAAAACATCACAAGATCATGCACAACTTCGCTAAACTCTTCACTGTCGCCGTGCTGGCCATCACGTGCCAAGGACTCTTAGCCGCCGACGTTTTCGTCGCCACGAACGGCGATGACGCCAATCCAGGCACGAAGGCGAAGCCGTTTGCCACGCTGGAACGCGCGCGGCACGAAGTTCGTTCCCTGAAAGCCCGCAATGCTCAATCCGCCATCCGCAATGGCGTGACCGTGTTCCTGCGCGGCGGGACGTATCCCATCACAAGACCGATCGTGTTCACGCCGGAAGACTCCGGCACCGAGCAGTCGCCCATCACCTACCGCGCGGAGACACCGGGGGCGGTGACCATCAGCGGCGGCTTGCGGATCGCAGGCTGGCGTCCCGAGAGCAATGGCGTCTGGCGTGCGGATGTCCCCGAAGTGCGCAAGGGGAAGTTCTATTTCCGCCAGATGTTCATCGACGGTCGCCGCGCTGTGCGGGCGCGCAGCCCGAACCATGGCTTCTTCCATGCCATCGGCCTGATCACGAAGCCCGGTTACACGAATGGGAAGGCTGACGGGTTCTACTATGCGGGGAACGACGTGACCGGAGACATTGCCGCTTGTCCGGACACACTGCTCGTGATCTATGAGAGCTGGCTGTCGAGCCAGCATCGCGTCAAGGAGTTCCGACCGGAGACGAAAACGGTCATCGTGGAGCGTCAGATGGCATGGTCCAAGGCCCGGGCTCGATACCTCGTGGAAAACGCGCCGGCCTGCCTGGATGCTCCGGGCGAATGGTATCTCGACCGCCAGACGGGGATCGTCCGCTACATTCCCCTCCCGGGAGAGGACATGCGCAAGGCAACGGTCATTGTTCCCGTGACGCCCTCTCTGCTTCAGTTCAAGGGCGATCCGGAGCGTGGCGCGTACGTAGAACACCTCCGCTTCCAGGGTCTCACGTTCGCCTATGCGGATTGGACCCCGCAGGGGCGCTCGATCACCGGCGGCCAGGGGCGATGCCCCACCGGATTCGAGACCCCCGACATCGCCCTCGAATCCGGTGCCATCTCCGCGATCGGTCTCCGGCACGCGTCCATCGAGGACTGTGAGATCACCCAGGTCGGTGCGCACGCGGTCGTCCTGTTGCAGGGTTGCGCCGACAACTTGGTCCGGAAGTGCCACATGCATGACCTGGGCGGCGGCGGAGTGTATCTGTTCTGGCAGATACCCGGCAACAAGTACGGTTGGAAGCCGCGCGGCGAGTTCGACCACGTCGAGCGTAACGTGATCGACAACTGTTTCATCCACGACATGACCCACGTGTGGAACGGCGCCGTCGGCGTGCTGACCGGGCCGTGCGCCGCCAACAACCGGATCACCCACAACGAGATTAGCCATGGCGACTACACGGGCATCTCGGTCGGCTGGGGGTGGAGCGCCGACAAGAAGTTTGGATTCTACCAGGATGGCAACGTGGTGGAATACAACCATATACATCACGTGATGAACTACCTGCTCGACGACGGCGCAGCCATCTACCTCCTCGGTCGGCAGAAGGACACGCGAATCTGCTACAACTGGATACACGATGTGCGCTCCTACTCGGGAGGATATGCCAATGGCCTCTACCCTGATTCTGGCACGTCGGGTGTCCTGTTCGAGGGCAACGTCATTCATGATGTCCTTTGGGGTTTCGCGGGTAACGGGGGACATGAGTGCATCGTTCGCGATAACATCTTTGCATTCTGTCAGCAGACCGGCGTCAGGACCGGTGAGCATTGGTGGGACGTGCAGGTGAAACACAATCCAAACCCTATCGTGTTCAAGCGTAACATCGTGTACGAGGACGGCGGCAACGCGGCGCTAGTATGGACGGGCAATAGTCCCGCCGCCCAGGTGTCGAGTAACAACATCTATTGGGCCGGCGCCGCCCACGCGGGCGAGAAGCTCTTCTTCGGCAAGGCTCAACCGCTCGTGACCTTCGCGGACTGGCAGTCGAAAGGCTACGACGCCGGATCGGTCATGGCCGATCCCCTGTTTGTGGACGCCGCCCGACGCGATTTGCGCCTGCGTCCAAACTCGCCCGCCCTAAAGAAGGGATTCAAGCAGACGGACCTGTCGAAAGTCGGTCTCTACGGCGACCGCAATTGGACATCGCTGCCAAGCACGACGAAGCACGCACCCATCGCGCCCCTGCCGGGCCCGGGATCATCATTCGAGTGGACCTACGAAGACGAGACGGCCGGGGCCGCCCCCGTCCATTCCGGCGAGCTTGCGCCGGGCCCCGCCGATCTGCAACGCAGGATCGTGGTGACGGACACGGATGCGGCATCCGGTAAGCACAGCCTGATGTTCGTAAACGGGAAGAAATCGGAGCGCTACCTCTTCTTCCCGTTCCTGCACTACCCAATCGGCGTGGATGCCGGCCCCATACGGGCCTCCCTTCGTCTCAAGATGCCCTCGGCCACTCCATCCGCCATGTGCCTCGAATTTCGCGACTACAAGAACGCGGGCGTCAAGTCCTTCCAAGCCGGACCGCATATCCAGATCGATGCGCAGGGCGTGCTGACAGCCACGAAGAACGCCGGCGTGAACCTCAAACTCCCCCGCGACGTCTGGGTCCTTCTGGACATGGCGTTCGTCATGGGCAAGGGAAAAGCGAAGACGTTCGACCTGACCGTTACGGTCCCGGGACAGCCGCCGCAAGTGTTCCGACACGTCCCCTATGCGGACCCGGGTTTCATGCAGGTCGGCCATATCTACATCGTCAGCACCGGTCCCGATGGCGGCGTGTTTTTGATCGACGACGTCTGTGTTTCGACATCCCAAGGAAGCGAGTAGCGTCTCGTGTCTCCAGGTCGAAGGTTTTTTTGAGGGCACTTGAAAAACGCCGATAAAGCCGGCGGAGAGTAGAGAATGGAATACCAATGAAATACAAAGGACCACCGATGAAACACACCCTTATCGTTTGTTTTGCCGCGCTTTTGACAGGCGGCGTGAGTTACCCGGTTGATACGGCAGCCTCCACATCGCTCTACGTAGCCACGAACGGTGATGACGCGAATCCCGGCACGAAGGCAAAGCCGTTCGCGACGCTGGAGCGGGCGCGTGATGCGGCGCGCGGCGCCAAGGCAGCGGAGGCGGTCACGATTTATTTGCGCGGCGGACGACATGAATTGGCGAGGCCGTTGGAATTCACGGCGGCAGATTCGGGAACGAAAGAGCGGCCGGTCGTCTGGCGCGCTTACCAGAATGAGAGGGCAATTATCAGCGGCGGGGCGCCTGTCACAGGTTGGCAACGGCATGACGAGAAGCTGTGGGTCGCCGACGTGCCGTGGGTGCGGGAGCGCGGGCAACCGTTCTATCAGCTTTTCGTCAACGGCCACCGGCGCATCCGCGCGCGCATGCCGAATGAGGGAAGTTATTTCTACACAAAGCGGCTGCGGCTGACCACCGCGGCGCATCCATTGTGCCTCGGCATGACTTATCGGGAGAGCGACCTTGGCTCGCTGAAAGACACGACCAACGCGGTGATCGCACTCTTACACAATTGGGTAAGCTCGTTCAACTACGTCGGCAAGTTCGAGCGCGAGCGGCACCATCTCACCTTCGCGCGCCCGGCAGGCGTTTTCTTCCTTGGCCCGGAGGTGCGTTACTACGTCGAAGGCGTATTCGAGGCGCTCGACGCGCCGGGCGAGTGGCATCTCGACGCAAGCAAGGGCGCGCTCTACTACTATCCGCTGCCTGGCGAGAACCTTAAACGCGCAGAGGTCATTGCGCCGCGGCTTGCGACGACGCTGGTGGCGTTCCGGGCCGCGCCGGAGACGGGGCCGTTCGTGGAGCATCTGGTTTTTCGTGGCATCTCTTTTCAGCACGCTGACGCGAACCTGAGCCGCGATTACCCGCACAGCGTGCAGGGCGCGCATACGCAAAAGGGCGCGCTGTTTGCCACCGGCCTGCGTCACTCGATAATCGAGAACTGCGAGTTCACGCGGCTGGGTGAACATGGCATCTCGTTGCGCGAGGGCTGCGTCTCGAATGTCATCCGCCAATGCCACTTCCACGATCTTGGTGGCGGCGGCATCTACCTATCGGAGGGCGCGCCGGCGAAGACCAACGACTGGTATCTGACCGCGCACAACGTCGTGGACAACAATTTTATTCACGATGGCGGCAAACTGTTTCGTGCCAGTTGCGGCGTGTTCCTCGGCGGCAGCGCGAGCTACAATCAGATCACGCACAACGAAATCTGCGACCTGAGTTGGATGGGCGTGCATCTGGGCTGGAGTTGGACCGGGCGCGCGCCCGCCTACACGCACCACAACGAGGTCGGCTGGAACCACATTCATCACATCGGCAACGGCGTGCTCAACGACATCGGCGGCATCTATACGCTCGGCGTCTCGCCGGGCACCGTGCTGCATCACAATCACATCCACGACGTGACCCGCTTCGAACGTGGCAAGGAGGGCTACGGCGGCTGGGGCATCTATCTCGACGCGGGCAGTTCGGAGATTCGCGTCGAAAACAACATCGTCCATGACACCCGCGACGGCGGGCTGCACCTGCATTGTTACACCTATCCATACGGTGATGTGGTCGCGAACAACATCTTTGCCTACAGCGACGAGGGCCAGTTGATGCGAAACGCCAACCACGAGCCGGACACCAATCACGCCCATCTCGAACGGAACATCGTCCACAACGCCAACCCGCGGATGTTGTGGGGCGGCAACTGGAAGGACGGCAGCAAGTTCACCGCGGACCGCAACTGTTACTGGAGCGAGACGACGACCGCTCCCGACTTCCTGAAGCGGTCGTTCGCCGAATGGCAGAAGAGCGGGCGTGACCAGAACTCCATCGTGGCTGATCCACGTTTCGTTAACGCGAAGAAGCGCGACTTTCGCCTGCGGCCGGACTCGCCAGCGCTGAAGCTGGGTTTTCAGCCGATTGACATCACTGCCGCGGGGTTACACGGGCCGGCGTCTTGGCGCGCCATGCCACGGCGTATCACGCATCGCGTGGTGGAGCGTGCCGCGAAGCCGGCGCACCAGAAGATGTTCGCCGATGGCTTCGAGGATTACGATGTAGGCGAAACTCCACCCGGCGCAATTCCCAAGGAAGGCGGCGCGGAGGCGGCGGTGACGGATCGCGAGCCGGCGTCGGGCCAGCGTTGCCTGCGGTTCGTGGACGCACCCGGCGCGACCGCGTGGAAGCCGCATTGGTGCGTCAATCGCACACCGGGCAGCGGCAAGGTGCGGATGCAGTGCTTCGTGAAAAACGACACGGCGCAGCCGGCGATGTTTGACCTGGAATTCCGTGATTGGTTTGGCGGTTCGCAGCCGGGGCACACCTACGCCACCGGCCCGCACCTGCGCTTCAAGCCCGACGGCACCGTGCAAGCCGCCGGTCAGCCCGGCCAACCCGCATGGGCTGTAGCCGGCAAATACGAACTGGGCCGATGGCTGCGCGTGGAGGTCGAATTTGAGGAAGGCGACGCGAAACCCAAGACCTACACACTACGCCTCACCAACGCGGGCGATCCGACGGTCACGAAGAAAGACCTGCCCTTCCGCAGTCCCGTCTTCAAGCTCTGCACGTGGTGCGGCTACTCCGGCGTGGACACCAAGCCGGCGGTGTTCTTCGTGGATGACATTCAGTTTGAGTAGGCGGCAGGCGGTAAGCCATGATTCTCTGCGCTGGAATGCAAACATGAACCATACCCTACGACTTCTTGCCGCAGCCTTGGCACTGTTGTGCCAGTTGCCTTTTTCGGCAAACGCTGCGAACGAAACCAACTGGTATGCCCGCAGCTTCTTGCTGCTGCACTTGGACCATCACACCACCGACAAGGTGGAGGTGGGTCGCGATGCCGACCCGGCCGAGACGGCCCGGCTTATCAATCTGGTGAAGCCGGACGTCATCCAGATCCATGCCAAGGGCGCGCCGGGCTGGACCACGTATCCGAGCAGAATCGGCCACACACCGCCTAAGCTCGCCCGCGACGTGATGCGGGTGTGGACGGACATCGCCCACAGCAACGGCTACGTCTTCTCCGCCTACTACAACATCGGGCGCGACCGTGAGATCATACGCAGCCACCCAGCGTGGAACCGCGTGCGCGCGGACGGAAAGCCCTACGACAACATGCTCTGCTACCACTCGGGCGTGGCCGAGCGCTATCTCTGGGCGATGATTGACGAAATCATGGATCGCTATCGGCCAGGAGGCTTCTGGTTCGATGGCTCCTGTTTCACAGTGATGAACTGTTATTGCGCGAAATGCCGCGAACGGTTCCAGCGGGAACACAAGCTCGCAGCACCTGCGAATTCCAAGCAGCCCGGTTGGGCGGCCTACAAGGAAATGCAGCGGCAGATTTACCGTGAGTTCTGTGCGCAGACCGTTGCCCGGATCAAGAAGCGCGATCCAGGTTGCCTGGTCGCCATCAACTGGGCCTACGCCTTGCGCATGCCCGAAGAACCGCCGCCCGGCGTGGATTACTCCACCGGCGACCTCGGCAGCATGGTGGACGATCTCGCGCCCGATGCCATCTGGTATGACTCGCAGGATCGGCCGTTCGATTTGATGACGACGGTATTTTATCACGACTCCCAAGGCGCGCAGCTCAAGCCGCGTCTCCAATTGGAACAGGAAATGGGGATCATCATCGCCCACGGCGGACGCTACTTTGCGTGGGACAACCCGACCCCGGAGAGCGGCCTCATCGCCGACCGCTACGAAATGATGGGGCGCGTGGTGACGCCGTTCCTGCGCGCGCGCCAGCCGTGGTGCCTCGGAAGCCGCGCGCTGCCGGACATCTCCATCTTCCACGGCGCTGCGGCCCACTACGAGCAGAGCGCCGCCAGCCCGGTTGCTTTTCCGCGTCAGAACTCACCATTGCTCGCCGCGTGCGAGGGCCTGCGCCGCCTCCATCTTAGCCCGGAGATGATTTCGGATCGCCGCCTCGAACAAGGCGACATCCGCAGCCGCTTGCTGTTCCTGGAGGACACTCTTGTCCTGACCGACGCCAATCGCCGCGCCCTGCACCGCTACGTGGAGAACGGCGGCCGGGTATTGCTGACCGGCAAAGCGGTAAGCGCGGCCCGACTGGTGGACACCAAGCCTCCAGCCGCATCAGTGCTGACCCGGTATGCGCTCGGCAAAGGTGAAGTCTTCTGCTTGCCACAACCTCTCTTTATGTCTGCCACCAACAGTCTCCCCATGAAACCGGGCGAACTCCTGCAACAGATACTGCCTTCAGCGGAACGGCTCCTGACCACGGATGCGCCGGGCGCCGTCGAGTTGCTTCTGCGGGAAAGGGACAGCGCAACAATACTGCACGCGGTGAACATCGCGCCGGGCAAACGCGAGCGCGACCCCAAGGCCCTCAGTTTTCTCAATCTTCACATCGCGGCGTTGCCGCCGACGTCCGCGTGTCACGTTTCAGTGCGATTACCGCAGCGTCCACTTTCCGTCACGCTCCAGCCGCAGGACAAACCGATAACGGGTTGGACCTGGCGCGAGGGTTGGATGCAGTTCACCTTGCCCTCTTTTGAAACACACCAAATGGTTGTCATTGTCCCACTGAAAGAGAAGCCATGATCAAACTCGCCCTTGTAGCCCTGTCGCTAATTCCGATTGCCGCGTTGAACGCATCCGATCTCTACGTCGCGCCAACCGGCGATGACTCCAATCCCGGCACGAAAGCGAAACCGTTCGCGACGCTGGAGCGGGCGCGGGACGCCGTCCGGCAATCCAAAATCGGAAATCCAAAATCTAACATGGAGGTCTTCGTCCGCGCCGGAACCTACGAGTTGACGAAGACGTTCAAGCTCGCTGCCGAGGATTCTGGCTCGGAGAAGGCGCCGGTGGTTTACCGGGCGTATCCGAAGGAGAAGGTGTTGCTCATCGGCGGCAAACGGATCACGGGCTTCGTGCCGCACAAGGGTCAGATTCTGAAGACCGATGTCGGCGCGCAGGGGTTCACGAATTACTTCCGCCAGCTTTTCCTCGATGGGAAACGGATGCAGCTCGCGCGCTACCCGAACTACGATGCGGTGAATCCCAACGGCGGGTTCGCTTACGTGGACGGTCCATTGCCGAAAGACTCGGACAAATACAAAGAGAAGCCGGAATATCGGCCACGGCAGATTTGCTACAAGCCGAGCGACGCCCGCTCGTGGGCGCACCCAGAATTGGCCGAGGTGATTTATTTCCCGTGGCACAACTGGCTGAACATCAGCGTGCCGGTCACCTCGGTGGACAAGGAGCAGCGGCTCATCACGCTGACTCGCGACGTGAAGACACACGCGGGCTATCCCGGCGGCGTCCGGCCGGGCGACCGTTACTTCGTCCGTAACTTGTTCGAGGAACTCGACTCGGCCGGCGAATGGTTCCTCGACCGCGAGAAGCGCACACTCTACTTCTGGCCGCCGAAGCCACTCGCCGGTCTCGAAGTTTACGCACCGACGACGGACAGCCTCATCGAGATCGGCGCGAAGGCCGAATGGATCACCATCCGCGGATTCACGATGGAGTGCTGCGACGGCTACGCGGTTTCGCTGCGCGGCGCGAGCAACTGCCTCGTCGCGGGCAACACCATCCGCAACACGGCGGGCGGGCGGCTCGGCGGCGGTGGCGGCGTGTTCGTGGACGGCGGCGCGAACTGCGGCGTCGTCGGCAACGACATCTACGACGTGGGCAACATCGCTATCACGTTGCGCGGCGGCGACAGGGAGACGCTCACGCCGGCCGGGCATTACGCCGACAACAACTACCTCCACCACATCGGCGTCCTCAACGCCCACGGCCACGGCGTCATGATGGGCGGCATCGGCCTGCGCGTCTCCCACAACCTCATGCACGACATCACCCGCTCCGGCATCTTCGGCGGCGGCAACGATTGCGTCGTCGAATACAACCACATCCGCCACGACAACCTGATGACCGAGGACACCGCCGGCTACTACAACGGCGGCAACTGGCACAACCGCGGCCAGATCGTCCGCTACAACTACGTCCACGACACGCTCGGCTACGGCCGCCGCGGCGGCAAATGGGTCACGCCGCTCTTCGCCTGGGGCATCTACTTCGACGACGACGAGAGCGGCACGCACGCATACGGCAACATCGTCGCCCGCGTCCCGCTCGGCGGCTTTCACGTCCACGCCGGCCGCGACAACATCGTCGAGAACAACATCATCATTGATTGCGAGAAGCAGCAGTTCCAGATGTCCGGCCACGACCCGGTGCACAGCCAGTGGTTGATTGATAAGAAAAAAGAGGAGTTCGCGAAGTTCCAGAAAAACCCCGCCTACGCGAAATATCCCGCCGTGCCCGCGCTCGATCTGGAAAAGGCGTGGCTGATGGTTGGGAACAAATTCCGCAACAACATCATCAGCTACCAGGGCACCAACTCGATGCTCTACACCTACTCGCAGGACCGTTGCCCCGAACAGAACGAGACCGACCACAATCTCGTCTGGCACCACGATCAGCCCATCACCGTCCAGCACAGCACCGGCTGGAAGTCGGCGAAGCTCTCATGGGAGGAATGGCAGAAGGCCGGCCACGACCAGCACTCCACCGTCGCCGACCCACTCTTCGTGAACGCCGCCAAGGACGACTACCGCCTTGCGAAAAACTCCCCCGCGTTCAAGCTCGGCTTCAAGCCCATCCCCGTCGAGAAGATCGGCCCCTACAAAGACCCGTTGCGCGCGAGCTGGCCCATCGTCGAGGCCGAGGGCGTGCGCGAGCATCCGCAGCCCATCGAGATGGGACCGCTCTGGCCCGACAAGGCGCCCATCGGCGATGGCACGTTCGAGACCACCAACGCCACCGTCACCGTCTATCTGCCCGCGCCCGCCAAAGCCAACGGTGCGGCGGTCGTCATCTGTCCCGGCGGCGGCTACCAGCGCCACGTGACATGGAACGAAGGCGATCCCATCGCCCGCTGGCTCACCGAGCACGGCATCGCGGGCATCGTGCTGGAATATCGCCTGCCGCAAGGTCGCCCCTTCGTCTCATTGCTCGACGCCCAGCGCGCCATCCGCACCGTCCGCTCCAAGGCCGCGCAGTGGAACCTCGACCCGAAGCGCATCGGTATCATCGGCTTCTCCGCCGGCGGCCACCTCGCGTCCACCGCAGGCACCCACTTCGACGACGGCGACCCGAAAGCCGCCGACCCGGTCGCCCGCGTGAGCTGCCGGCCCGACTTCACCCTCCTCGTCTATCCCGTCGTCACCATGGGCGAGCTGACCCACGGCGGCTCGAAGAAGAACCTGCTCGGCCCCGACCCGAAGCCGGAACTGGTCCAGTTGTTCTCAAACGAAAAGCAAGTCACCGACAAGACCCCGCCGACGTTCCTGACCCACGCCATAGACGACAAGGCCGTGCCGGTCGAGAACAGCCGCCAGCTTGTCGAGGCGTTAAAGTCCCACAACATCCCCGTGAACTATCTGGAACTACCAAACGGCGGCCACGGCCTGAACGGCTGCAAAGGCCCGCTGTGGGAAGAGTGGAAAGCGAAATCCCTCGAATGGCTCGCCGCACAGGGTTTCACCATGCACGGCAACCCGCCTCGCGCGGCAAAATCTCCGTGACCAGCCGATGGCTGGCAATGGGCGCAACCTGCGACAGCACAGCTACCGTTTCTTCAACCGAGCAATCACGCGGTCGAGCTGTTTGCTAACTTCCAACCAAGCAGCGTCGCGGTCCTTGTGCTGCTTGATCGGTTTCCCATTCGGCTGGATCGCCTGAATCCGACCCAAATCTAGCTTCGTGAAAGGACAGGCCCGCACCACGATTGGCACGATTGCACATTCGCCCGCGGCATCCCGTTCCAAAGCTCGCTTCATCTCCTTCTGCATGCAGTAGTCGGAACGAATGAAATCGTTGCTCAACAGAAGAACTATGATGGCCGCTTCCTCCAGTTTTCCGAGGATTTCGGCCTCCCACTTCTGTCCAGGTTCGATACGCGTGTCATCCCAAGCTGTAATCTCACCTTTGCGTTCATAGGCCGTTAGTGCTCCACGCAACTCATCGCGAAACAATTCGTCTTTGTGCGAATAGCTGATAAAGAGCGAATGCCGTTTTCGTTGGCCACGCCTATCTTGCTGAAACAGAGTCAATTGCTCAACATCCTTGCGGCGAGGTGCGCCTGGAAGATCAACACCATCGAGCAGTTTCTTCACAGAAACATCTCTTAACTCGTCGCCGACCTCCACAGCGATTGTTTCTCGGCGGGCGCGCTCGTATTTCAGCAGCAACTCATGCTTCACATGAGAATCGGGAAAACCAGGGATCGGAACCATTTCGGTCACCGGTAGTTTTTCGTAGCTTCCATGAATGTGTTCAAAATGCTCGCGAATAATGCCCAACAGTTCGCGCTGGCCGCTGCCGACTCCAGCCACGCGGATCGTGACGGTGCGACCTTGAAGGTCACCGCGCACCACCGCGCGGCAGTTCGCACGTTCCAGCACGACGCCTGTGCGCCACGCGAGCTTTGGCTCGCGGTGGACGTATGTTTCAACGATAAAGCGAGGCAGCAATCCCTCCGGGAACGCTGCATCATAACGATAGATAAAACCGAGACATTTCTTCGGCGGGAACTGCGCGTCCAGTTTGGGTTCCTTCTTGGTGAGCAGTTCCGGAATGAGGTAGTGTTCGCCCTTGTCATCGAGCGGATGGCAGAGTCGGAACTTGCGCATGAGAGCAAGCAGGTAGGGATGCAATTTCACCGGATACTTTCTCGATGAAAGCACGTCCGCGAAGGTCTTTACCGTGAACTTGCCACACGCTTTGCGAAGCGTGCGAGAATTAAGCATCTCGTAAATGCCTTTGGTCACCCACTGTGGGTTCAGCACGCCAAACCCGCGTAGTGACTCCTCCTTGCGATAGGACAGCATCAACCCCAAATCGTGGAGGCTCTCCGCAAGATCTTCCTGGTCTTTCGGATTAGCGATCCCCCGCTTACTGCAAAAGGCACAGAAGCTGTCAAAGCTCAGCCAACTCTTCTTTTTCTTCGGCAACTCTTCTTTAATTCGTCGCCATTCGGCCGGCCAAGCGGACTTCAGACCAGATAGTTTCTTCGCTTGTCGGCAAATATGATCGCGCAATTCACGAATGCCAAAGCCACTCTTGCTGTCGGTTTCCAAAAAGACTAGGCCGCGGCCATATTTCTCGCGCAGCAATTCACGGTTCAATTCGAAGTGGTAGTCGTCCCACTTGTGCAAGAGCACGAGCACAGGCGCGTCGCCCCCGAACGACCGCACCAACGAAAGCCAGTATTCCGCGTCATGGTCTTCGGTGCCCTCGCGGCCGGAGATAAGCATTAGGTAAAGCGCCCGCTCGGTCATGAAAAACCGGTGCGTGCCGTGCATGATTTCCTGTCCGCCGAAATCCCAGACGTGTGCGCGCACGTCTTCGCCATCAATTCTTGCTGGCCACTTCGTAATGTTGATGCCAGGTGTGCGTCTAAACTCCTTGTATTTGTCTGCAACTAACCGATGCACGAGCGTCGTCTTTCCCACGCCACCTCGACCCACAAGGATAAGCTTGAATTCGTTTAGCGGCTGCCGATCTTCCGGCCCTTGGATCCGGGCGTAGTAGGTGAGGATTTTCCATGGATCATCCGAATCAACAATCTCAGTGGGGAGGCGAAGCGCAGGGTTGCCTCTGATATTCAAATGGCGCAGTGAGCGAAGCTGCAGTATAGATGTTGGCAACGATTCCAACCGATTGCCATGCACGCTGAGGTATTGGAGATGAGCCAGTTCGCATAACCACTCGGGCAGTTCAGTTAACCGGTTGTTAAAAAGATATAGTGTTTCGAGGTTTCGGAGCCCCCGAACCCAATCTGGCACTCGCGTTAAGCCTAATCTTGCGATCGCCAGTTCTCGAAGATTGACCAGAGAGCCAATGACCTTGTCCGCTGCGGAGACCGAGCCGCTATCGATACGCAAAAGCTCTAGTCGGACCAACCGACTGAGACTCGTTGGAACGGCTTGTAGTGGATTAGAGTGCACGTCCAGCGAACGTAATTCCGTCAGTTCGCCGAGCCAGACGGGCAGTTGGGTGATCTTATTCCGGTGGGCATTCAGTTCCTTGAGCCACGTCAAGCTGCGTAAGCTTTCAGGGAGATGCAGCAGACTTAATCCGTCCAGATCCAGTCTTTGCGCACGTGCTCGCCGGCACCGGACGATGAGCCGCTCTGCTTCCGCTAGTGCTTGTTTCGGGCCAAGATAGAGCCTGCGTATGGTTTTTCTCATGTTTCCGCTGCTTGCTGATGTCAGTCCGACTCAATCACGTGTGCGACGCTGCGGCTTGGCCCGCGGCCATCGGGAAAGAACATGCCGGATGTAGTCAACCAGGAGCTGATGATCGACATCCTTCGGGCGACTCCAGATGCCCTGCGTTCTATACCTGTTCGAAAACTCTGCCGCCTCCTCGTCTGTGCACATGCGCGAATAGATGAGGATGGCCATTCCATCGAGTTGGGGGAAATTCTTGCGGATGTCATGTGCCAAAGAGATCATTTCGTAGTTGTAGCGAGACCGTTTCTTCTGATCTTCTGTGAACGCACGATCCAAGATTAGAAGCCGGGGAGGAGTCTTGGACTTGAGCAAGCGACTCAGCAAAGTTGCACCTTCGCTGTGTTCCTCAACCTCGAATTCTGGCGCAAGTCTTCGCATTGATGCTCTTAGGACGTGGCGATCAAGTGCTATATCGTCAGCGATGAGAATACGAATTCTCTCTTTCATATGCGTTCTCAAATTCGTGAATTGGTCTTCTGGAACTTAGGTAAATAAATCTGACATCGAGCACCTCTGCCCGGAAAAACCTCCATGCTGCCCCCCATCAAGGAGAATAGGGTCTTAGCAATCACCAATCCGAACCCCATGCCTCTCGGATTGATGGGGACGGAATACGGCTCTCTAACATGTTCAATAACTTCCTTCGGAAATCCGGGACCGCTATCCTCTATTTCCACTACCACTCCTTTGCGGAAGGGGTCGTAGTGGGGTGCGATCTTTATCCGCTTGTCGGATTTCTCTGGGCAACCGTAGCCGATAGCGTTCCGCAGTAAGTTCCCGAACCCGACTTGGAGCGCGATCCTGTCACCGAGCACTTTCGGCAGCTTCGGTGGTGGATTCATCTCAATCTCGATGCCCATTTCATATTTCGTTGGTCCCACCGCCCACCGGCACTGATTCAATACCTTGATTAGATCAATCTTCTCGTTTCGGATCGACTTCGGATCTGCGGAAAGTGCGCGAAGATGCTCGATGTTTTCCCAAGCGGCGATCGAAAGTTGCTTTAGGTGTTGTAGCGTTTCGATCACCTCCTGAACCTGTGCAGCTCGTCTTGTGGCAGGCAGCTTGTCCAATTCACCGAGAGAGGAAACAATATTGTCAACAGACGGCGGAAGAAGGTCGATTGGCTGTTTCGCATCGTGCAGGGTGGCGCGAGACAGAGCACCAAGGATCAAGCCTTGATTGCCACGCATCAAGCGCGCTTTCGTTTCCTCCAACTCGCGAATGCTGTTCTGTAACTCGGTGACATCATGCACTACAAACATGGCGACTTGGCTTTCCGGATCCTTATGAATCTCGAAGCTGTTCTCATAGCTCAAACGAAGCCACCGCTCTTTTCCGGCCAGTTTGAAAACGATTGGCGTTTCAAGGGGGATGCGTTCATATCCTTGTCGCTGGGCGCGCATGCGCACTCGATCCACGAGGCCAGAATAAGCACCAAGTAGCTTCCCTTGGTCTTCGGGCTCGACCTTTGTCAACAAACGACTGAGCACCGCCCCAACATGCGCGGAAGGATCCCTGAGGCGGTCTTTCGCTGGTATCGCGAAAATATCCCAAATCGAATCGGTGACATCCACACGATCTGTTTTTTTGTGCCAGATGATGCAACCTGTTCTTGCTAAGGCCTGCGCCTGCTTGAGGTGCGACTCTTCGCTTGCATCGTGCAGGATTCCCATCACTCCAACGACCTTCCGCCCGTTGTTCGCCTCCACTGGCGACACCTCTGTGCCGCTAGCCATCGCCATGAGGTCGGCTATACTGTCTGAGGCGAAAACTGGAGCTTTGATCGTGTTGATGCGCCATGGCAGCGGCTGGCAATCCGGCTCGAACAGCTCGTGAAACCAACCGCTTGATTTGCCAGACTTCATCACTTTTTGTTCGAGCTTCAGAAAGGCAGCGACCATTTCTGGATGGCGTTTGAAGAAATCTTGGTCCTTCTTGCCTATGACGTCTCGCGGGCTTCTGACTCCGAGAAACGCAGCAAAGTTGCGACTTACGAAAACATACCGCCCCTCCACGTCTTTGACGTAGACCATCTCCTGAAGGTGGTCGACAATCAGATCCTTGTAGAGTGCTAGTGTTTCCCGCCCCTCGGCTTGTGCCACACGAGCCTCGACGTAGGGGAGAAGCAGCGCCAGCAAGCGGACGTCCTCATGATTAAAAAAGTTAGGTTGGAAAGACTCTAAGTTCAGCAAAAACTTTCTTCCTTGCGCGGTGTGAAACCTAAACGCGATCTCACTGCGCGTTCGCTTATGCCCAGCATGATAATGACGCAGCTTATGGACATTCGGAGCGATAGCGTGATTCTTTCCCGATCGAAGGAGATCGTTGATAAAGCCAGGCGATGGAAGAGGATCTCCTTCTCGAATCTTCCTTGGCAGCGGCCCCCACTGTGCCAAGCACACGAGTTTTCCTGAGCGACGATCTGGGCCGATGAAATCGCCGCGATCCACTCTCAGTAGCTTACATGCCAAATCCAAGACCGTGCGGAGTATCTTATCCACCGAAACGCTTGGTCCGACCCTTTGCCCCAAGTCTTTGATGACATCAAAAAAACACGCCATTTCCGAGACATTCTCAAGCTTCCCTTTTGCCATCCGCCCCAAAGCCGCGTTTGCTTCCGACAACTCCATCAAATGAGGTTTGCGCTCCCGCGCCGGAGATATTTCCACGTAGCGGTTAATAGTCAAAAGTCGAGAACTGCGAGTCTTCATCTCCTCAGCGCGTTGATCAACTCATTCAGTTTCGCGATCACCGTCGGCAGGTTGGTTCCAGGAGAAAGCAACTGAACGGCGTTGGTGTTGCTGCCCATGCTTATGCGTGCCATGTCTAGTGCGTGCCGTTTCCCGCCCGCAGGCCTCGTCGCCTCCTCTCGATCTTGCGACATCCTTGGCGTATCTGCGCGAGCGATTTGTGGCGAGCTTACGCCGATCTTGAACGGGCACAAGATTTTTCTTGTGGCGCGCGGCCTGCGGGCGGTGGCACTCCGTGGCAAGTGTTTCAGCAGTCTGCCGACCGGATGGAGCCGCTCGCACGGTGGCTCTTCCCCGCCGTAATGCACAGGAGGGGGCTGGATTACCAGACCTTGGCCGGCTTCAGGTAGATGACGCCGGGCTTGATAAGCTCGGCCAGCGTGAGGCCGCCGAATCCCGTGGCAGTGGTGCTGAAGGTGGCCCAAGGCATTTCGGGATCGCAGAGGATGCCGAGCCGGGCCGCCCAGTCCGGGTTGCACAGGAGGACGGTCGCGCGCCGCACGGCTTCAGCGACCTCCGGGTCGCGGGCCATGCTGCGATCATACTCGATGAACACCAGCGGCATCGCGGCGGCCTTGGAGTTGGTCCAGGGATCGGTCAGCGGCCACCAGACGCCATGCTCCCGCGCGGCGAGCAGCCCGCGCTCACCCTTGATGTGCCAGCCGTAAATGCGGCGGATCTTTTCTTTAAGGGCCGGGTCGGTCGTCCAGTGCCAGACCCAGAGGATGGCCTCGTGGTAGTAGTAAACGTCGCCGAAGTCGGTGACGTTCACCGGGCTGCTGCTGGCCTTGGCATGGTGGTGATGGATGGGCCGGCCGTCTTCCCGCCAGTTATCGAGCAGGAACCGCACGGCGCGCTCGGCAACCTTCAGGTCCTCGTCCCGGCCCGTGATCGCATGGAGCGCGCAGAAGCTCATGCCCTGCGTGCCGGTGGCCACGCTGTAGGGGACGGTCATGTCTTTGCCGCTCCATCGTCCGTTGGTGAAGGCGCCCGAAGGCAGTTGCCAGCGCGCGGCGTAGTCGTGGGCAAACCGCTCAAGGGCCTGGCGGTAGAGTTTCTTGCGCGCCTCGTCCACGTAGGGCCATGCGACGGCAAGGCACGTGGAGATGGAGCCGACGTCGGCGGTGTTGGTGGTGCCGCTCTGCGCTTTCTGGATTTGCTCCGCGGTCCGCTTGGCGACCGGCTTGTTGGAGAAACCCGATGACCAGGCTCCGTTGGGGAGCTGTTCGCCGACGAGCTTGTCGAGGCACACGGTCACCGCGTCGAGGTAGGCTTTGTTGCCGAAGATCTCATAGCCCGCCAGCAGCGTGCGCACGGGGTAGGACGAGCGATACCACTCGGAGGAGTTCGGGTTGAAGGAACCGCTCTCGGTTTGTTGGGCCAGCAGCCAATCGCAGTAGCGTTTCAACGCTTTCCTCGTGTCGGGCTGGCCGCAGGCGTTGATCTCCACGAGCGTGGGGACAAGCTTCGGCGGCGCATCGGGGAGCGCGCGGTGCACACTGCGTTGCTTCGGGCCGCGAATGATCATCGAGGTGACGGCAAAGTTCACTCCTCCCTCGACGGGAACGATCCCGATGCGGAGCCTCTCGTCCTCGACCGTCGCGGGAAAAACCTTGCTGACGAACTTCCCTTTGGGAGTCGCCAGCTTTGCGACGACCACCTGCCCTTGGGCCAGGACGCTAAACGGTCCGTGCGCGTAGTTGGAGTCGCCGAAGGTGACCTCCACCTCGTAGCGGCCGTTGTCCAGTCCCACCGTGAACTCGCCGCGATCTCCATGAACGAAGTCACGGTGCAGCAAGTCATCGCCGCCCCGATCGCGCATGCTCAAGGCCCGGCCTTTCCAGAAGAAGCGGGGATCGGAAGGCTTGGCCTCCACGGGCAGGAATCCCGGCGCACAGGTGGCCGCAGGGCCGAAGTCTATCTGATAGACGACGTTCGTCGAATCAGCCGACGCAGCGGCTGCCCCGCCCAGCACGAACAGAGCGGCAAGAATTATTCTCATGCTGTGACTCCTCACACGCGGAGTGTAGCCGCTACGCGTGGCGGGACAAATCAATTTGTCGGCACGTCTCGCGGGAACGGGATTTTCTTGTAGCGTGGAGACGCCGGGCGGTGGCACTCTGCCGGAAGCCAAAAGGAGTTTGCACAGGCGATGTTCAGTCACGCGCGCACGAAAAGGAGAAACGTCATGAGTCACCATCGAATGGTCCTGGCCCCGGTCATCGCCCTCATGCTGGCGGCGGCGGGCGGCGGCGCTGCGGATGTTGCCACTGGCGCGGGCGCACGCGCGGCGGTCAACGACAAGCCGGCTCGCGTGCGGCTGGATGCCGCGCTATTGACGAAACGAAACGTGATCTTGAATCTGGACGGGGGCACGTTCGCGCGCGTGGATGTGCTGGGCGAACGGCTGTTCCGCATCCGCTACACCACGTGCGCGCAGTGGACGGAATCGGGCCTGAACCGCTACGGCATTTTCAGCACGGTCTTTCCCGACGTGGCGTTTGAACGGACGGAGAGCGGCGGCGTTTACACGATCACGACGAAAGGGGCCAGGCTCACGATCAACCGCAAGGACGGCGCGATTGCTCTGGCGGCGGCTGACGGAAGTGCGCTAACGCAGCAGGCCGCGCCCGTGTTTGAAAGCGGCGGCGGCTATGATGTGCGATTCACGCTGGCCAAGGAGGAGCGCATCTACGGCTTGGGCGATGTCAGCCGCGAGAACATCATGCGCCGCCCCGGCGTCTATGAGTTCTGGGTGCGCAATGTGAAGGCGTATATCCCGATCCCCGTGGTGTTGAGCAGCCGGGGCTGGGGCCTGTTGATGAACACCACGTGGCGGAACACGATGGACATCGGCAAGGGCGATCCGGACCGGATCGTCTGCACCGCGCCCCGGAGCGATCTCGACTACTATCTGTTTTGCGGGGCGGATTACCGGAGCCTGCTCGACACCTACACGTCGTTCAGCGGGCGCCCTGCCCTGCTGCCGGTGTGGGGATATGCGTTCACCTACGTTTGCAACGAGAACATTGATGCGTTCAACATGATGAATGAGGCGCTCACGTTCCGGCGCGAGGGCATGCCGTGCGATGTCATCGGACTCGAACCCGGATGGATGTCGAAGAACTACGACGGCTCCACCGCCAAGGAGTGGCATCCGCAGCGGTTCCCGATCCCGAAGTGGTCGCCGAAGGGGCCGCACACCTTTCTCGGCGCGCTCAAGCGGAAAGGCTTTAAGCTCAGCCTCTGGCTCTGCTGCGATTACGATTTGGGCGTCTATGAGGAACAGTTGTTGACCGGACAGAAACCGGTGAAGACGCGCGCGAAAGCCGCCGCAGTAGAAGGTGATCCCGACGACTTTGAAAAGGATGAGCATCTGAACAAACCGAAGGGCGCGAAGAAGAAGGTGGCGGCCAAACGAGATGAGTCGCGGGCATTGGAACCTTGGTTTGAGCATCTCAAGAACTTCGTTGATCAAGGTGCCTCGGCGTTCAAACTCGATGGCTCCAGTCAGGTGCTGGAACACACGGGCCGCAAATGGGGTAACGGCATGACCGACGAAGAGATGCACAACCTCTATCCAGTGATCTATGCCAAACAGATGGCGCGCGGGTTCGAGGACCACACCAAGCGCCGTTCCATGGTTTATTCCGCCGGCGGCTACGCGGGCGTGCAGCAGTTTGTCGCGAGTTGGGCGGGCGACACAGGCGGCGGCCCAAAACCTCTGGCCTCCATGCTGAATCTCGGGTTATCGGGACATTCCAACCACTCCTGCGACATGGATGTCTTCAGCATCGAGGGCATTCACTTCGGATTCCTCCAGACGTGGGCGCAACAGAACAACTGGGCCTACTGGCGTCAGCCCTGGCTGCTGGAAGATGCGCAGATCGCGGCGTTCCGCGCGTATGGGCAACTTCGCTACAAGCTGCTCCCCTATCTCTACTCGACCGCCGCTGAAGCCGCGCTCACAGGCTATCCGGTCATGCGAGCGATGTCCTTGGTTTATCCGGATGATCCGGCTTGGGACGCGAGCCGGGGTCAATACATGCTGGGCGATGCGCTGTTGGTCTCAGCCTTCTCCAAAGAAGTCCGCCTGCCGAAAGGCACATGGACCGATTTCTGGAGCGGCAAACGTCTCGACGGACCGGCGACGCTCCCCGTGCAAATCACGCCCACGCAGGGCGGCGCGCTGCTGGTGAAGAGTGGCGCAATCATTCCCACATGGCCGGCGTGCGATCATGTCGAAAAAGGCTGGTCGCCCGAAGTGGGACTGCTCGTTTATCCGGCGGCAAGCAGCTCCTTCACGTTGTATGAAGATGACGGCGAAAGCCTCGCCTATCGCAAAAGCAAGTTTGCCCGGACGCGCCTGACCTGCGAGACAACCGGAAAGACCGTCAAGTTGACCATCGGCGGCCGTGAAGGCAATTATGACGGCATGCCCGCGACACGCGATTTCACCGCGACCATCCATTTGTCGGCGCGCCCGCATACCGTCACGCTCGATGGTGTCACGCTGACGGACTGGCAGTGGAGCGACACAACCTCCACCGCCACGATCAAGATTCCCGCGTGTGGCAAGATTGCCAAGACGCTGGTGTGCGAATGAGTTGATCTGTGTTGACTAAAGAGATGTCCTCAGATGTTCTGAACGAATGCGAACTACCATGAATCTTCCTCAAAGCTATCGTATCGCCATTGTCGCAATCATGTTCACGTTCATCGCGACCTTCGCATGCGCCGCCGACTTCTACGTCGCCCCCAAGGGCGACGACGCTAACGCCGGCACGAAGGACAAACCTTTCGCCACGCTGGAAGCGGCGCGTGACGCAGCACGGAAAGCGGGCGCGGGGCCGCATCGCATTGTTGCGATGCCAGGAGATTATTTTCTGGCGAAAACGTTGGAACTGGACGCGCGCGACAACGGCCTGACCATCGAAGCCGAGCCTGCCGGCAAGGCGACAATCTGCGGCGGCACGCTGGTGACGGGTTGGCGGCGCGATGGTGAGAAGTTCTGGTGTGCCGACCTGCCAGGCGCGAAGGATGGCTCGTGGGATTTTCGTGCGCTGGTGGTGAATGGGCGGATGCCGGAGCGGGCGCGGATGCCGGAGACGGGAACGTTCCTCCATAAGAGCGTGTTCGACGTGCGCTGGCTGTCGTCGGTTGGCGGCGGTTGGGAGCGCAAGCCGACGCAGGAGGAGTTGACGACGATGCTTTACGACGCGAAGGACATCCCGGCGACGCTCGAACCGAAGAACGCCGAGGTGCGCGTCTATCACATGTGGGACGAGTCGCTCTGCGGCGTCGCAAGCAACGACACGGGGAAGCATCTGTTGACGTTCTCCACCCCGGCGCGTTCCCCGGCCGGTGCGTTTGGCGTGAAGAAATACTCGATCTTCAACACCCGCGAAGGCATGACGCGGCCCGGCCAATGGTATCTCGACCGCGCGGCGGGGCGGGTCGTTTATTGGCCGTTGGCCGGCGAGGACATGACGAAGAGCAAGGTCGTCGCGCCACGGTTGGAGCGGGTCATCCGGATCGCCGGCAACGCGAAGCAGACGGTGGAGAAGATCACGTTGCGTGGACTCGCGATTCAGGCGACCACCACGCCACTGAAGTCCGGCGGTTTCGGTGCCTACGCCTTCGAGGGCGCGCTCAGCATCGAGCGGGCGCGGCAATGCGCGTTGGAGAAGCTGGAAGTTTGCAACGTCGGTGGCCAGGGCATCGTCGCGCGGCTGGTGACCGACTGTCGCATCAGTGACAGCCACATCCATCACACCGGTGCGTGCGGCATCAAGGCAGACGGTTCGGCCACCCTCATCGCGCGTAACCACATCCACCACGTCGGCGTGTATTATCCGAGCGCGGTCGCGTTGTCCGCGTCCACCCACAACTGGCGCAAAGGTGAGAAGGGTTTTCACCTCCAACGCAACGAGATCCATGACACACCCTACAGCGGCATCATTGGCAGCGGCGGCAACCATCTCATCGAGGAGAACCTCATCTCCCGCGTCATGCGCGAACTGCACGACGGCGGCGCGATCTACGGCGGCATGTCGCGCTGCATCCTGCGCGGCAACATGGTCCGCGACGTGGTGAAGATCGGCGAAGGCTACGGTGTGTCGTCCTACTACCTCGACGAGGGCGCGCAGGACTGCATCGTCGAGCGCAACGTCTCCGTCGGCGTTGAGCGCCCCACCCACAACCACATCGCCCGCAACCTCATCATCCGCGACAACGTCTTCATCGCCGAGACGAACATGACGCTGTCGTTCCAGCGCAGCGGCGGCTGCACGTTCCAAGGCAACACGCTGTTCGTCCCCGGCAACATCACCATCGGCCAGCCGAGCGCGATCAAGCTCTGGACCAACAACGTCGTCTTCCGCAACGGCGTGGACAAAGCCGGCGCCCCGCAGGCGTTCACGATCAACGACGCCATGCCGCCCGTGACGACACCCGCGCGCCGAACATATTCGGCTGCCGTCGAGCGCGTCGCGCAGCCGCCCACGTTGGATGGCGAGATCGGCTGGGACGAATGGCCACGCGCGATGCTGCACCTCGACCGCGAGCCGTCGCGCTGGAGCGCCAGCGGCGCACCGGTGTATGCCAAGCTCGCCTACGACGACCAGTGCCTCTACGTCGCCTTGAACGTGACGATGTTCGACGTGACCAAGCTCACCACCGGCACGAAGTGGGGCAAAAACGATGGCGCAGAAGTCTGCATCGCCGGCAAGACGCCCGACGGCAAACTCGTCACCTTCGTCGTCCACGGCTTCGCCAACGGCACGTTCGAAAGCGTCACGCTTGCCGGCGCGCCCACCGACGCCGCCGAACGGCTTGGCAAGGCCGTTCGTTTCGCCGCCAAACCCTACGGCAAAACCATGGGCGGCTGGCGCAGCGAATGGGCGATCCCGTGGGACGCCCTCGGCCTGAAGCCAACATCGAAGCAGAAGATCGCTTTCAACCTCGGCGTCCGGCACACCGAAGCCGGTGTCTGGCGCTGCTACGAAGGCACGCTTCGCCAGAACTGGCGGCTCGATCAGGCGGGGACGATACAGTTGAAATAGGAAAGCACCTTATGAAGAACATCTCTCGCCGCACCGTGTTGAAGTTGGGCGCCGCCGGGTTGACCGGCTTCGCACTTCCTTCCATCTCATTTGGAAACGAAAAGGCAGGTGCAAACGCCGGCACCGCACGACACGCAAAGTTGGCGGGACTTCTACAGAACGAGGACTGCACGAATTTCTTCGGCTATCAGGACTTCCCGGATGGAAAGGCCGGCGAGATTGTGGACCGCTACGTTGACGTGCTGGCTGGCGCGGGAGTGAGCGCACTGATGTGCAACACGAACGCGCGGCGGACGAACTACCGCAGCAAGGTCTGGGAAGCCTTCTGGGATGGATACGACCCCAGCGGCCCCGACAGCCAGCCCTTCCTCGCGGCCGTCCCCGAAGCACGGCGCAAGAGTTACCGGAAGCTTGTTGGCAACATGCTCGAAGTTCACAGGCAAGGAGTGGACTACCCGGCGCGAGTCGCCCAGCGATGCCGCCATCACGGCATCTCGCCGTGGGTCTCGCTGCGGATGAACGACGTTCATGAGAACAACAACCTCGATCATCCGTTTCACAGCGCGCTCTGGCGCAAGCCAGAGCTTTTCCGGCAGGGACATCCGGGCTACTACGCCCGCGCGTTGGATTATGCCCATGCGGAGGTGAGGAACCACTACAGAGCATTGATCGCCGAGACGCTCCAGCGATACGACCTCGATGGCTTGGAACTGGATTTTCTGCGCGAGCCTTATCTGTTCAGCAAGGGCAAGGAACAGGAGGGCCGCCAAATCCTGACCGACTGGCTGCGGGGCATCCGCGCGCTGGCCGACGATGCCGCCAAGCGTCGCGGCCACGCCGTGAAACTGGGCGTGCGTGTCCCCTCTTGTCCCGATACGGCGCTCGGTCTGGGACTCGACGCGCCAACGTGGGCGAAAGAAGGTCTGGTGGACCTCGTGGTGGCCGCGCCTCGCTGGTCAACGCTGGAGTTCGCCATGCCTCTGGGAAAGTGGCGCGAGCTTCTTGGAAATCGCGTGACGCTCGCCGGGGGACTGGAGGCACACTACTGCCCCACTCCCACCACGCCAGCCCGTCCCGTCACACGTGAAGAGGCAACGGGCGCGGCCGTTGCCGTCCTGTCGGGCGGAGCGGATGTGGTTTACCTCTTCAACTACTTTCAGCACGGTCACCCGAAGTGGCCGATCTCGGAGTATCAACGCTCGCTGAAGACGTTTTCCTCCCTCGATGTGCTCCTGAAACTGCCGCGCCGTCATGCCGTGACATTCCGCGACATCACAGTTCCCGGTGAAACCTACCGCGCCCCGTTGCCGGCGAGCGGGACACAGCTTTCTTTCGCCTTGCCGCTTGGTCCTACGCCTTTGCCCGGCTGGCAAGCCGAAGCGACAATCGAGGTCGCAGCTCAACGTGCGGAAGACGCGCCCCCGACCGTTTCCATCAACAGCGTCACAGGCACGCTCCGCAGCAACGAAGCGGCGAAGAACGGGAGCCGTCTGCTGACCTACGCGCTTCCGCTGACAGCTCTGCCCGGCAAGAACCGCGACACCATCGCCGTCATGGCAGCGGGCAAAAACCCCCTCAAAGTCCAGCGGGTGGAGGTCAGCCTGCACCCCGGAGGCTAGTGCTTTCATCAGAATATCTAACACCAAAAGCAGATAGGCGGAGGAGCAAGGCATGAAATGGAACGACGCGATTTCGGCGGCTTGGGCATGGTTCGTTTTGATCGCCGTCGCGCTGAGCGGCACCACGTGGGCCGAAGAGGTTGGCCGTCCCCAGCCAACACCGGTTGCAACGGCTCGTGGATCGGCGCTCGTCGAGAAGGCCCTACAGACGATGGGCGGCGCGGAGGAGATCGTGTTCGCCGTTCGCGACCTGTGTTCCGCCTACCAATGCTATGCAACCTTTGGTGAGTATGCGGACGAAGAGAAATTCATATACGCTCCGGACGGGTCGCAGCTCTGCAAACTCAACCTGCGCACCCGGCAGGTCATCGTGCTGCTGGATGATCCGAAAGGCGGCGTCCGCGACCCGCGGGTGCATTACGACGGAAGCAAGATCCTCTTCTCATATCGCAAAGGCGGCACGCATCACTACCATCTCTGCGAGATCAACACCAACGGGAGCGGGTTTAAACAACTGACTTTCGGCGATTACGATGACGTTGACCCAGCCTACCTGCCTGACGGCGGCATTATTTTTTCATCGAGCCGGTGCAAGCGGTTCATTCCCTGCAATCGCGTGCAGACGGCGATACTCCACCGGATGGACGCGGACGGCGGCAATATGATGTGCCTTTCCGCAAACGTGCTCCTCGAAGACCGACCGGCGGTGCTGCCGGACGGGCGGATCATCTACACGCGGTGGGAATACACGGATCGTGCCAGTGAGAAATTCCGCGATCTGTGGGTCATGAACCCCGACGGCACCGGACAGATGGTTGTTTTCGGCGGCATGGCGCGACCCTACCCACATTTTTTCGCAAAGTGCGACGCCCTGCCGATTCCCGGCACGGATGGCAAAGTCGTGTCGGTCTTCTCGCCAGCACTCGGCCAGCGCGAGAACGCGGGCAACGTGATGGTTGTTGATCTCAAAGCTGGGCCGGACGATTGGTCCGCAGCCAAGCAGATTAGCCCCAAGGTGGATTTAGAGTGGAGTATTGGTTTGGGGCGTGGGCGAGAAGGGTTCAGAGACCCGTATCCGCTGTCAGAGGATTGCTTTCTCGTCGCGAAAGACAAGAGCTTGCTGGTTCTCAACGGTCATGGAGAGACTCAGGAGTTCTACCGGGCGGAGAAGATGGTTCACGATCCGCGGGTGATCCGCCCCCGGCCGCGCGAACCGGTGATCACCCCGCGTAGCGATCCGCAAAAAGACACCGGGCACCTGGTCTTGGCCAATGTCTATCAAGGACGCAACGTCAAGGGGGTCAAGCCGGGCACGATCAAGAAGCTTCTTGTGATTGAAGACCTGCCCAAGCCCGGCAGCAAACACGGCCTGCCCGGTCATCACGGCGGACACATCACACTCCACCGGGTCTTGGGCACGGTTCCGGTCGAACCCGACGGCTCGGCCTCGTTCGAGGTTCCGGCCTTGCGAGCCGTGTTTTTCGTAGCGCTCGACGAAAAGGGGCTGGCGGTGAAACGGATGCAGAGTTTTACGATGGTGATGCCCGGCGAAACCCAGGGCTGCGTGGGTTGCCACGAGTCCCGCACGGGAACCTACCGCCCCGGCGCTTTGATGGCGGTGAAGCGTCCCCCGAGCCGAATTGAGCCTTTTGCCGGCGTGCCCGAAGTGTTCGACTATCCGCGAGACATTCAGCCAATTTGGGACAAGCACTGCGTCACTTGTCATAGTGCCGAAAAACCCTCGGGCCGTGTGGTGCTCACTGGAGACAATAACGAGTGGTTCACGCAGAGTTACTTCGCGCTGGCCGCGTATGATCAAATCAGCCAGGCCTCCGGCTGGGGGGAAGATGGCAACAATCCGCCCTATGGGTTTGGCACGGGGGCCAGTCCGCTGATGAACAAAGTAGATGGCAGCCACCACGGTGCAAAACTGACGAAGCATGAATACGACATGGTGCGCTTGTGGATCGAATCTGGGGCGGGTTTTACGGGCACCTACGCGGTGTTTAACCACCCGGAGAACGCGGTGGCGACACCTTTGATCACTTCGAAACCCGCGCTGGGAAAACCTGTCCAGCCGATCGTCGAAAACAGTTGTCTGACATGCCACGGTTCGGTCGCCAATCTGGGGCGACGCGGCAAAAAGCAAAGCGACGACAAATGGTCCAACGGCAAACCGCCTGAATGGCTCAACTTGCCCCTGTATTGCTGGAACCTTTACAACCTTTCGTATCCGGAAAAGTCCATGATCCTCCTGGCACCGTTGGCCAAAGAGGCGGGCGGCTACGGATGGTGTAAGGGCAAGGATGGCCAGTCCGTCGCCGTTTTCCGCGATACAAACAACCCCGATTATCAGACCATCCTTCAGGCCGTTCGGGCGGCCAAGACGCGACTGGAGAAGTTCGGGCGGCCCGATATGCCGGGCTTCCGTCCCGGTGATTACTATGTCCGCTGGATGAAGCGTTTTGGCGTCCTGCCCGAGAGCTTCGACCCGGCCAAAGACCCCATCAACCCATACGAAACCGACAAGGCGTATTGGCGCTCGCTGTGGCACCACCCGCCTTCTGTCAAAACCGCCTCGGCAGCCAGTCGAGTGCCCGAAGGAAAATGACCCTATCCAGGAAGCTTTCGTGAGCATGAAGAAACGTATCGCAATCTTGACCGTGGTCATGGGCATAGCCGTTGGGATGACCGCCCAAGCCGAGCCTTACCACAAAACCTCCGACGCGGTGGGCTACAAGTGCATCTTCAACCATGAGTTGTTGATCATCAGCCACAACAAGACCAACAGCGCGCAATACATCAAATCCTACATCGAAAAGCTCAAGGACACGGATGTGGATGCGGTGATGTGCTGCCCCACCATGTGGCGCGCGAACCTGTTCCCGTCGGACGTGGACCCGACGTGGAAGAAATACCGGCCGGAGCAGCCGTTGAGCAAGTTCCGGTCTTGGGATTACATCATGCGCTACCTGCACGCGGGCGGCGACCCGGTGAAGGACACGCTCGAAGCCTGCCGGAAGTGCGGGAAGGATTTCTTCATCTCCTACCGCATGAACGACCACCATTACGTGACCGACCTCGCATGGCCCAGCCACAACGCCATCTGGCGCGAACACCCGGAGTATTGGCTGGGGGATTCGGACACGTCGCCCTACACGAAGAAGGACAACGTCCGGCTCTTCAACTATCTGCTGCCGCCGGTGCGCGACTACTACTTCGCGATCTTGCAGGAGCTTTGCACGAAATACGACGTGGACGGCGTCGAACTGGATTTCCAGCGCTTCCCGAAGTTCTTCCCCAGCGACAAGCTCGACGAAGGCGCGCGCGTGATGACCGCGTTCGTCAGGCGCATCAAGGAGATGATGGACCGCATCGGCCGCGAGCGTAGCAAGTCGCTAAAGCTCTGCATCCGCGTGCCGGAGACGCTCGCCAAGTGCCAGGAGGCCGGGCTGGATGTGCCCGGCTGGGACGCGGCGGGATTGGTGGAGATGATCAACATCTCGTCGTTCTACAATCACACGATGGAGTTGGACATCGAGGGGTTCCGGGCGAAGACGAAGCGCGCCAAACTCTACGGCGAGATGAACTACGTGACGTATCAGAACAGCACGGTGAGCAAGTTCGCCCGCCGCTACACGACCATCGCCATCTACCGCGCGTCGGCGTTGAATCTCTTTCACCGTGGCGTGGACGGGCTGAGCCTGTTCAACTACGACTACGTCCCCGAAAAGCAACGGCTTCCCATGGCCGAGGGATTGAAGCGGATCACGGACATCGAGTTTCTCAAGACCCAGCCGAAGGACTACGTCGTCTATCGCGGCTTCGGCACCTTCCCCGCCACCAACGAAAAGATGCTCGCCGTGATCATCCCCGACAACACGGCAAAGGTGAAATTCGCGCGCGCTGTGCTTCGCATCGAGACGAGGAAGAGTTGTGCGGAACAGCAGATCGGCGTCCAGCTCAACGGCAAACCACTCGAATCTATCCAGCACGAGGATACCGAACTCTTCCCGCCCCTCGCAAAGAATGAGGGCTATGCGACGCGCGACGTGCTCAAGTTCTACGCCGTCCCGCTCGACCTGCTCGCCCCTGGCAGAAACATAGTTGAGATCAAGAACCTCGACAGGAAGAAGGGGTCCTGTCAGTTCGTCTCGCTGGAGATCGCGCTCTACCGCTGACCACCTTCGGCTTCGTGGAATCTCGATCATCGTAGCGCAGCGCGTTTCGCTTCGCCGTGATTTGCATTGACGGGCATAGGCAGCGGCGTAACCTGTCGCCATTCTTGGAATGGCTTCAAGACCAGTTATGGCTATCAGCAACGTCGGATTCAAAACCCTTATGAAAACCTCACTCCTCTCACTATCCATCATTGCAGCGCTCGCGTTCACCGCTTCAGCGGCGGAAAAGAAAGCCGTCGCGCTCCACCCCACCACCCAGACGTTCTTCATCTCCAACGTCGAGTGCGACGCCTGTGTCGCCAATATCACCGAGTCCATCAAGAAGGTGAAGAGCGTCACCAAGGTTGAGAAGCTCACGCCCAAGAGCGGCTATGCCAACGTCTCGTTCGATTCGCACGCGGACAGCTTCCAGCAGATCGCCCAGGCGATTGCCGACGCCACGCCGGTGCATGGCAAGAAATACGCCGCCTCCATGAAGCTGCGCATCCCCGATTACGCCAAGGAGGACAACGCCGCGAAGGTGGACGCCATCTTCGCCAAGTCAGCGGCCTTCGTGAAGGTGGAGGCGACGGACAAGGAGAAGGGCGAGTTCTTGATGAGCTTCCTGCCGCTGACCGTGGACGCGAAGAAGACCGGCCCGCAAGGCTGGAACGGCGGCCGGTTCGGCCATCCGATCCATGACGCGCCGCCGAAGGGACTCGGCCTCACGTTCAGCATCGTCCGTGAAGGTGCCACGCCAGCGGGCAAGGCTGCTGCGAAGAAAAGGAAGTAGCGCCTCAAGCCGCATCCAATTCAACCAACGCGCGCTGCCGGCATCTTGCCGGCAGTTCGCTTTTCAGCCCCAATACCGCGAGCCAGCGCGCTCACTCCAATCACAAGTCTCTAGCGCCGCAGCCCGACAGCCTCGATCACCCCTTTTGCTGCCGCGTCTCCTCGTTTGGCTTGGCCCTCTAGGAATCTACGGACGACTTCGGCCTGACGGCTGTCCACGGCAATTGCATTCCTGAAGTCGGCTGCCGCCTGATTGTGGTTGCCTTGCCTATACTGCACAACCCCCCGGTATTGCAGCGTCCTTGCCGAGGCGGGATCGAGGGCCAGGCCTTCGTTGAAATACCGTATGGCAGCCGAGCAGTTGTTTTTCCGATAGCTTTCCACTCCCATCCAGTAGCAGGTTTCGGCGTCGAAGGGGTTGATGGTGTAGAGACGGGTAAACTCTGCGAGTGCCTTGTCGTAGTCGCCAAGACCGTGGAGGCGCATGCCCTCCTTGCGGTGTTTCACGGTGAAGGTCTCGGAACCGTGGAGTTCCTCCGGTTTCAGTGTGCGCGAAAAGTCCAGACCTTGCTTCAAAAGATCTGCCGTTACCCGGCTCGGGAAACGCTTCCTGAAACCAAAACCGGCCAATCCTCTTGTCTCGGCCACACGGTTGAAATGGTAGCGGTAATAATCGAATTCGCCAGTGCCTGTCCATTCGGGAAAGTAATTGCGTGTGGAAGAACGGAACCCGTGGATTGGAGAAATTCCGTAGCATTTTTCGAAGGTATGAAACAATTCGTGCAACAGAGTGCCCGGTCGACTGAGTAGCCGTGCTGAGACGATCAACCGGCCGCGTTCGGGTCCTGTAAGCAAGCCCGGCACCAGAGGCATCAACACGGCACCCCCCAAAGCGGTGGCATATCCTCCCCGCGTGGTTCGCAATTGTTTGTCATCCCAATACCAGAGGAAGGTATCGTAGCGATCCAGGTTCTGGTGGAATATTTCCGCCGGATAAGGAACCAGGGATTCCACGACGGCTTGGACGACTTCGACGGAGTCGGACTCGTTATTCAAGGTAGCGGAGGCGCTCAGCTCCGTCACAGTGGCATCCAATTCCATTCGAGTAAATTCAAGACTCACTCTCCCAGCACTGAGAACTTCAATCATCCGTGCGCATGCCTCCTGAGACGATTCGGCCGTCGCCTTGAGATCGGGCGGGAATCCGGCCTGAACACGACCTCCCGGGAAAGGCGCGTCAACTTTGGTGAACATTACCAGGATGCGGTGAGTCACTTCGGGTCTGATCACTCCAAGGGCGCGGCGTTTCTGGACTGTGTCCATTATGCTGAAGCCCCGGTAATAATGGTCGAAGGAATTGCGGAAGGTGGGATTCTTGGTGAGGAACTGCTCGACAGACCCGTAGTATTTCAACGCTTCCTGCCACTTTTTTGCGCCGAAAGCCGCATTGCCCCGATCATATAGTTGCTGCGCTTCGGCAAGGCTATGTGGTGGCTCCATAGCCGTGGCCTGCAATACAAACACGAAGAGAAGGCAGACCACGCAAGCATGAAGGGAATCTCCGAAAACTGCTCTCCAGCGTTGGGTTGATGGTGGCGGTTCGGTTCTTGGTGTGGATGGATTCATGGCGGCTGCTTTCATCAGTTCACAGGAATGCTGGGATGAAACTAAACAAGCGAATCATGGGCGGCATCATAGCGACTTCCTCGCTTCCGTCAACCGGTGCCGCCAGCACCCCCCGTTGCTCTCCTTAGGCTCTTACCTTGAAGTGGTCGCCATCGGAGACGATCTCGACGTTACCATACACTCCGGTGACATGGGTGTTTCCTCCCGTGTCGCTGCTCATAGCCTCGTCGTCGCTCCGAAGAAACTGTTGGCCCTGCTCCAAAACAGAAGTAACGCCCGCAGTCCCAATCCAATTTAACCAGCGCGCGCTGCCGGCGTTCATCCGTGCCACCTCGACGAGGTGGCCATCACTCAGCCCGGCGTCGGCCGGTTCCTCCGGCCTACGCCGGGTATCCATCCCAAGAGGGTATCCGAAAGTATTTGTTGTGACGGATAAAACCTCTTCCGTGACACAAAAGGTAAATTCCGGGCCGCCCCCCCCTTTGAAAGCCACCCCAGAAACGCCCCGCTGGCGGGCGCTGAGGCCCATTTACAGGCCTCTGCGGGGCAACTGGAGGCAAATTGCCGTGATACGGAGGCGTGCAGATGGCGGAGTGAGAGTTGTTCGGTTACTTCTTCGCTGTCCGGCTCGTCTAGGGCAGTGTCGTGGTTCTCACGACTTCATTGCCGGTCTGGCCAGCAACGCGCGAAACTCTTTCAACTTCGCTGCGTCTTCGGGCGGCATCGAGTCCATCAGTTTCAGCACTTTGGCGGGATGGGCGGTCGCTTCTTCCGCAACCCGCATCGGCGCGTCCACCACCTCGAAAAGATGGCGGTCCACCGAGCCACCAATGAATGGCAGGAATAGAATCGCGCATATCCGCTCCATCGCGCCATCCACCTTCACGAAACCGTGAAGTTCGCACTTGAGAACGCCGGGTTGCAGCTCCCGGTAGCGGAACAACAGGATGGCGCGGCCCGACTGCGGCGTGTCTTCCTTGTCCGCGCCCTCACCGAAGTAAAGTCGCTCGCCCGGCACGACCCGAAGCGGCCAGAGATAACCGGCGGTGCCCTTGCGGTTGTCGCCAAAATAAGAACCGTCCGGCTGTCGCTCCCTGCGGTAGTCCGCGATCTTCAACAACTGCGCCACGATGGAGCTTTGGCCGAGGTGGCTGATGAGATACTCGAAGATGTCGTATCGCGCGTGGAGCGTTGGCTCGGGCATCCGGATGTTTCGGTAGAGTGTGTAACCCGGCACGACCTGCCGCACGCGCGCCTGCGCCGCCGCGTCGAGCTTGTCAAAAGGAATCAGCGACGCCGGCTTCTCCGCCGCAAGCGCAAGACTGGCCCCGGTGGTCAGGGCCACAGCCAGCAGGACGCAGATGCAAATCGGTTTCGTAAGCACGCGGGTCAAGGAACCACAGAGAACCGTGCACCGCAAAAAGTTTTGCAGAAGATGTTCTGATTGGCTGAGGGAAGATGGGGGGGGGAGAGAGAAAAAAGCTGAAACTTGAAAGCTGAAAGCGGAGAGCGGAGAGCGGAGGGCTGAAACCTCATCACGGGTGAATTGCAGGAGTTTCTTTTTCAGGTATCATCGTGCAGGATGCTCTCGACCATGAAATTCATGCGCAGGAATCTTATGGGGGGGGGATGGGAGATCGGAGATTGGAGGTTAGAGATTTGAAATTGGCGATTGGAGTTTTGGTTGCGGCAGGACTGGCGTGCGTCACCGCTGTCTCGGCGTTGGCCGCCGAAGACCTTCGCGAAGAACTCAAGAAGGTTCCCTACAAGATCGTTTATGAGACTTATCGCGACGGCAACTGGGAACTCTACCAGATCAACGGCGATGGTTTGCAACCGGTCAACCTCACCCAAACCCCGAACATTCACGAGTGTTTCCCGCAGGTCTCGCCCGATGGCAGCAAGATCGCCTTCATCGCGGACGAGGGTGAAGGCGATGGGAAGGTGCGCAGTGTTTGGCTGATGAACAGGAACGGCACGGGCCGGACGCTTGTCGCCAAACACGCCCGCTGGCCGTTCTGGAATCGAACGGGCACCGGCCTCTGCTATATCCCCGACGAGAAGGAGCAGTTCAACGTCCGCGACCCCGCCGGGAAGGGTTTATGCGTCTATGACGTTGCCACGCGCCGCGCCACACCACACCCCAACCCGGAACTTGAACACCTCTACAATCTCTGTTGGACACCGGACGCGAAGTGGATTCTCGCCACCGTCTCCGGGGCGATGGGCCACAATCACGCCATCCTGGCGATTGCAGCGCGGGGGAAGGAAGTTCTCAGGCTCAACTATGCCGACGGCAACCGCATCGGCGGCTGCCGGCCTGACATCAGTCCCGACGGCAAGCGCATCGCGTGGAATTCGAGCGACTACACGATCAGCGTCGCGAACTTGGACTTCAGCGGGCCGGGGGCGAAGGCCCTCAATCACCGCATCCTCGTCAAGAGCCAGGAGCCGGTGTTTGTTTATCAAGCCGACTGGTCGCCCGATGGACGCTACATCGCGTTCACCAGCGGCCCGAAGGCGGAGAAGAAGCTGGCCCTGTCGCCGGCGATCATCAGCGTCAAGGCGCCCGGCTGGAATATATGTGTCGCCGATGCGAACGGCTCGAATCGCTTCGTGCAAATCACCACCGATGGCAACTCGAACAAGGAACCCGACTGGACTCCCCTTCCCTCCCGGAAATAAGGAACGACTCCACATCTTCTCCGGCACAGATGCTGCCATGGACATAGGAAGACAAATCATTTAGAACCCCAGCCGAAAGGAACCGCCATGAAACCGACCACGCCTAAGACCAGCTCCAGATCATCAATTGGACTCGAAACAATGGCTGCCGAAAGTTTCCCCATGAATCGGCGGGACTTTCTGGAGAGAAGTTTGGGAGCGGCTGTGGCAGGCGCTGCGGGCGGTGGATTGGTCATCGCGAGCGACGCGCCGGATCACCCCGGTGCCGCCGGCACAGTTGCCGACATCCCGCTGCATCCGCGGGACATCAAACTCTGCGTGAAACCGGTGATGACGAGTCTCATTCATTCCTCGGAATGGCAGGGGCCGTGCCGCTGGACTTCGGTGAAGCCGGAGGTCGAGAAGGCCAATGTGGAGAAGTCCTTCGCCAGTTGGTCCCAGCAGCTCAAGTCAAAAGGCCTCGGACGGCCGGAGGATGTGCGGTTGCTGGAACCGGTTCACGTGATCTTCAGCGAAAGCTGGGTGCTGAAACCCGACCAGATCGCCAAGCTCGCCCCCGACAGTGGCGAGACGGATGTTTATTTCATCATGCCGAGCGGCAATGCCCGCGCGTCCTACGAAATCGGCAATATGTTTGCCAAGCCGATCCTGTTCGATCGCAACAGTTGCCGGACAGCCAGCATTGCCGGTTATACGCTGGCCAAAGGGAACGAGGCCTTTGTGCCGGGAGAGGACATGGATGTCACCACACTGCTCTCGCTGTTGCGGGCCAGGAAGGTGTTTCGCCAGACGACGGTGCTCTATCCCACCAATGGCGTGCCGTCTTTCTCGCCGGACACGGTTTGGGATTTTGAGGATCTCCGGAAACGCCTCGGCGTCACCGTGAAAACCATCCTCTATAAGGAGATGACCGATGAGATGAACCGCCTCCTCAGCGAGCGAAATAAGCGCGCCATGCAGGACGCCACGGAGTTGGTGCGCAAGGCGGACAAGACGTTTCTCGAACAGCCATTGGTGGTCCGCAGCATGTTGTTTGACCAGTGCATCCGGAATCTTATGGCCCGTCACGGGTGCAATTCGTTCACCATTGATTGCTTTGAGTTCTGTCCCAGCCGGCTGCCGCAGCAATGGCTCGTGGTGCCCTGTCTGCAACATGCGTTGTTCGGCAACGAGGGCATCGCCTCGGCATGCGAGGCGGATTTCGGAATCCTTCTGGCCGTGCGATTGCTGATGAGCGTATCCAATAAGTCGTGTCACGTGGGCAACGCGGACCCGAGGCCCGGCGGCAATTTCAGGATCAACCATAGCGCCCCGAGCATGAAGATGAACGGCTTCGACAAGCCGGACCTGCCCTATCAATTGGGCCGGTTCTGCCAGCAGGGCTGGGGAACGAAGGTTGTCATTGACTTCATGAACAACGCGGAGAAGACGGTCACGGTGGCCCGAGTGGACCCGACGGCCAAGAAACTCATGGTGCTTAAAGGGACGCTGGTCGGCTCCAGCGGTTGGGGCCAGGACCTGCTGGGATGTTCTGTAGAGGCGGTCATCAAGCCGCCCGCAGGCCGGGCCGACGAGTTCATGAGGAGACGGCTGATTTATGGCAACCATCTCTCCTGGGTTTACGGCGACTACACCAAAGAACTCAGGGCTCTCGGCGAAATGCTCAAGCTGGAGGTGGAAGTGATCAGTTGAACGTTGTGAGCTTATCTGATGACGATCATGAAATTCATGCGTAGAAATCTTTTGCGGTGGTTGCTGGTAATGGTTTTGTCGGTTGCGGCAGGAGTGGCGCAGGCCGCAAGCGTGAAAGTGTATGCCTTCCATGCGGGCATCCTGAAAACTCAGACACAATACCTGCTGAAGGACACTCGCGTTGGAACGCCGATGGATATTCCGGTTCCATTCCTCGTAATCCAACATGGAAAGGAATGGGTGGCGTTTGATACGGGATGTAACGCCCAGGCGGCCAGAGACCCCGCCGGGCATTGGGGCGAGACGATTGCGAAAGCCTATATACCCGTGATCAAACCCGAGGAGGAATTTCGGGAAGCGATCAAACTTCTGCGGCTTGCACCCCGCGACTTCAAGGCCGTTGTCATCAGTCACGGCCACATTGATCATGCCGGGGCGATTGACAATTTCCTGGGCACAGGCGTTCCCATTTATTTCCAGAAAGCGGAAATGCGTGAGGTAAGAAAGGTCGTGGATGCCTCCACAGCGGGCGCGGCTTATTGCCTGGGCGATTTCAAGCATCTGAAGGAACTTAACATCCGGGAGATCGAAGGAGTTTTCGATGTCTTCGGAGATCAAACGGTCATGGCCTTCCCCACCCCGGGTCATACACCCGGTCATCAGTCCCTGTATGTGAAGCCCTCCACAGGCAAGGCGTTTATTTATTGCGCCGATGCTTTGTATGCTTTGGAGAATATGGAGCGATTCGTGGCGCCGGGGCTTGCGGCGGACATCCCTGGCGCGATGCAGAATATGCATTGGTTTAAGTTTGAAGAACGGAAAGGCGTGAAGATCGTCCCTTCCCATGATCCTGGATACTGGGCAAAACGTGCCTGGGCACCCAAGGAACTGGTGCCGTAAGAAAGAGCCCCAATGGGCCATAAATATACATTTCGTTGTCCCGCCTGCGCCTACCTAGCCAAAGTCTTCGGAGGTCCCAATGCCGGCGAACTGGTCACGACGACGATCGTCTGTCTGGATTGCAAGAAGCTGTTTGATATCGTGACCGGCAACCCCCTCCAGATTCCTGGCGAGAAGCCGCCGAAGCGTCGTTGTCCGAAGAAGGCCAGTCATCGCATCAAGGAATGGAAGAACGGCGACCCCTGCCCCATCTGCGACACTGTCATGGAGCAGAAGCAAATGACCAAGTCGTGGGATTAACGGTGGAGACGGATGCGTCCCAACTGTCTCTCACACCGCTGCCTTGCCCGGCACTTTGAAGGAGGGAGGGTCTTCCCCATAACCGCGCTCCGCACGGCGATCCAACCAAGCCTTGCCAAGCGTCTCCTGAGATTGCGGTTCAAACGCGGCCTGCGCCAGCCGAACCACTAATCGTTCTTCTTCGTGGAAATGCGCGCGGAGAATGCGGAACGCCAATAACAAATCGCTGCGGCCTTCCTGCACAGAGAGGGCGGTCTGCGCCTTTCTCATCAAGGCCATGTGTTCCCGGTGGTCCGAGCTGAGGTGGGAGGTCTGCCCCTTTTCTGTCAGCAGCGCATCCAGGGGATGAAACAGCAGGCTCTCCTCGCACTCCGTATGCTCGCGCATCAATCCTTCCACCAACCTTGCCGCCATGCTCACTTCCGCCTGCGTTTGTGCTTTGTCCAAGGCCCGCTCGACGGCAACAAACACTGTTCGAAGAAACATATGCTCATTCACAAGCACGTCAGTTACATTCATAGAATGCCATCCACTCACTTCACCTCGGTCTGCTCTCGGCGCGCGAATATAGTTCCTCGCGAGTCCACCGCAACTGGCTCTTGGCTGCGTCCTCTCCGTGCGGTCGGATGAGGCCGAGCGAAAGAAGAAGAGGAAAAGGACGGTGGGCGAAGGGGACGCTGTCAGCTTTCAGTTCCCAGGTTTCAGCCGGAACTGACAACTGATAGCTGGGAGCCGAGAACTGGGAAGGATTTTCTTGTGGCGCAGGGACGGCGGGCGGTGGCACGCTGACGGCTCAACTCATTTCTCAAAATGAAAGCATCACTACTCTCCCTCGCTCTCGCCGCTTCCGTGCTGACCTCCCTTGCCGCCGACACACCGCTGCCAAAGCTGGACCTTGGCGGTGCGCGCGAGGAACACATCATGATTCCCATGCGCGACGGCACGCGCCTGTCGGCTTACGTCTATCTTCCGCCGGGACAGGGGCCGTGGCCGGTCGTGTTCGAGCAGCGCTATGCCGTCATCACGAGCGCCGGCTCGCGCAAGGAACTTGCGGCGATGGCCTTGCACGGCTACGTCGCGGCTCGCGTCAACTTCCGCGGCTCGCAACTCTCCGAAGGCGTCTGGCGTGGCTACCGCGCGCTGGCTTGGGGCGAGTTGCGCGACGGCTACGATCTCTGCGAATGGTTCGCCACGCAGCCGTGGAGCAACGGCAAGGTCGGCACGTTCGGTGGATCGCAGGCCGGCTTTGCGCAGAACTTCCTCGCCGTCACGCGCCCGCCGCACCTCGTCTGCCAATACATGACCGACACCGGCCTCAGCCTTTACCACGAGGGCTACCGGCTCGGCGGCGCGACCAAGCCGGAGCGTTTCAAGAGGATGGACGCCGTCGCGCGCGATCACGCCGACAACCGCGCGCTCATGGCCGAATGGTTTCGCCATCCGACCTACGACGATTACTGGCGCGACGAGGATTGCTCGCTGCACTTCGACCGGATGAACGTGCCCTGTTTTACCATCGGCAGTTGGTATGACTTCATGAGCCAGGGCAGCATCCAGAGCTTCATTGGCAGGCAGCATCGTGCCGGGCCGCAGTCGCGCGGCAAACAGCAACTCATCATCGGCCCGTGGCTCCACGGCGGCCTGCCGAAGTCGAACAAGATCGCCGAGATGGTATATCCGGAGAACGCGCAGTTTGACACGCCCTCGCACATGCTCCGCTGGTTCGACCATCACCTCAAAGGCGCGAACAACGGCGTCGAACAGGAGCCGCCCGTCCGCTACTACGTCATGGGCGCCGTGGGCGAACTTGGCGCGCCCGGCAACGTCTGGCGCACAGCCAAGGGCTGGCCCGTGCCAACGCGCGACACTGCTTACTATTTTCACGAAGGCAGCAAACTCGATACCGCGAAGCCGGCCGCAAAGACTTCCGCCACCAGCTACGTGAGCGACCCGCGCCAGCCGATGGAGATTCCGTTCACCTCGTTCCCCGGCGCGCGCGACGCGCGGAAGTTCGAGGAGCAAAAGGAAGTGCGAACCTTCACCACCCCGCCGCTCGCCGCGCCCGTCGAATGGACCGGCAAGGTGCGCGCAGAGCTTTACGTCACCTCCACGGCGAAGGACACGGATTTCATCGTGCGTGTCACCGATGTCTATCCCGACGGGCGCAGCATCCTCATCGTGGATTACGTGCGGCGCGCGCGGTATCGCGAGGGCTTCGAGAAGGAAGTGCTGATGCAGCCGGGAAAGATTTACCGCGTCGCGTTTGACGTCGGCTCCCTCAGTCAGATCTTCAACGCGGGCCACCGCATCCGCGTGACCGTGGCGAGCACCGGCGCGCCGTTCTACGAGCCTCAACCACAGACCGGCGAACCGCTGACCATCGAGTTTCCCGCCAACGCCGTCACCGCGACCAACACAGTCTTCCACCAAAGCACCCACGCCTCGCGCGTGATCGCGCCAGTAGTGAAATAGGAGTCGTGTTGAAGTCGCGTGTCGCTACAATGCCGCCAAGCCTCTCTATGAAATCCTCTGTCTGCTTTCTACTGGCGCTAGTGATGACCGCAACCGCGATGGCCGGGCGGGTCGTGTCGTTGGAAAATGACGTGCTCCGCGTGGAGTGGGACGCGGGGCGCGGGACGCTGGTTTCGCTGAAGGACAAGGCCACGGGGCGCGAGTGGCTTGATCCTGCCGTGGCGACACCCGCTTACACGATTCAGTTTGCTGATGAGAGAACGCCGATTTCGTCGGCCAGCGCTACGGCGATCAGTGCCCGACAACAGGAGGCCGCGGTGGTTATCGAGGGCACTCACGACAAACCTGCCGCTATTACGGTGACATGCCGATTCCGGCTGGAGAAAGGTTCGCCCAATTTGCTAGGACGCATCTCCATTCAATCAAAGGCGCCCTGTCGCATCGCGGAAGTCCGCTTTCCGCTGGTAACGCTGCGATTGCCGTTTGCCGGGAACGGCGAAGAGGACCGGGTCTTGTGGCCGGAGTGCGACGGGACGTTGCTCAGCAATCCGAGCGTGAACCGACCCGACCGAAAGTTCGCATATCCCGGAGTGGCTTCAATGCAGATGATGGCGGCGTTCGATCCGGCGGCGGGATTATATTTGGCTGCGCGCGACCGAGAGGCGCACACGAAGACGTTCTGCACCCGGCGCAACGGCAAGGGGCTTGAGTTGAGCATCGCCCACGTATTGCCGCAGTCGCCCGTGAGCCAGTGGGAGCTTGGCTATGACGTGGCGTTGGCGGGACCGCGACCGTCGGCCGGCCTCAAGAAGATCACTTGGGAAGCGGCGGCCGATCTTTATCGCGAATGGGCGGTGCGGCAGCCGTGGTGCCGGCAGACGATGGCGCAGCGGGTGGCTGCGGGCGATATCCCGAAGTGGATCACCGAGCCGACGTTGGTCTTCACTTACTCGCTGCGCGGGCAGATGCAGGACGGGAAGCCGGGCGATCGGCTGCCGTTGGTGGTCGAACAAACGGAACGATGGCGCAAGGTGGTGGGCGCGCCAGTCACGGCTCTGATCATGTCGTGGGAGAAGCTGGACACGTGGGTCACGCCCGATTATTTCCCGCCCTTCGGTGGTGAGAGCAAGTTTGCGGCGATGACGCGTGAACTTCACGCGCTTGGACATCACACGATGGTTTATCTGTCGGGCCTGCACTGGACGTTGCACAAGGACATGGCCGGCCCCGACCGCCCACAAGTGCTGGTGGATCAGGAGGCTGAGTTCAACCACCGCGGCCGCGCCTCGGCAATCAGCGATGCGAAAGGCGAGGCCGTCATCAGCGGGACGCCGGATAAGGGCGTCGGCCAGACCGCTACGATCTGCGCGAGCACGGCGCTGGCGCGCGAGATCCTGGCGGGCACGTCGCTGCGCTGCCAGCAGTTGGGGATGGACTGCGTGCAGGTGGACCAGATCGTCGGCGGCGGGATGAAGGAATGCTACCACCCGCGACACGACCATCCGCCGGGCGGCGGCACTTGGTGCAGCCGGGCGCTGTATCGCTTGTTTGAAGACATCCGCAAGACCGGCAAGGCCCGCGACCCGAACTTTGCGTTTGCCATTGAGGAACCAGGCGAGTTTTACCTGCCGCTGCTCGACACGTATCACGCGCGCGACCTGCATCAGGGACGCTGGCCGCGGTCCGGCGCGGGCGTGCTGGGCGTGCCGTTGTTCACGCACGTCTATCACGATTACCTCGCTGGCTACGGCAGCGAGGGCTGCTACGTCTCGGAAAAGCCCGGCCGGCTGGCGCTCTATCAAATCGGCATGAACCTCGTCTGCGGCAAGATGCCGTCGGTGGCCATCTGGGGCCGTTGGTGCGAGCCGGAAAAGGTGGACGCGCCGCAGCGCCGGCTGCTGAAGGCGCATCTGGATTTGTGGCGCGGCCCGGCCGGCGAGTTCCTCAACTTCGGCCAGCGCGTGGCCTCGCCGGAACTGGATGTGCCGCCGCTGGAGATGATTTTCACCGAGAAGGACGGCAAAACGCGTCGCGCGCTGTCCGTGCCGTCGGTGCTGCACGCCAAATGGAAACTCGCCGACGGCCGCACCGGAACAATCTTCGCCTGCGTCCACGACAAGCCGGTCGAGTTCACCTTCGGCAAAGAGAAGCTGAGACTGGAACCGGGCGAAGCAGCGTTCCGGAAGTGCGAGTAAATACAATCTGCGTGGCGACAACCCCGTCGCGCGCAGCCAGATCATCGCCCGTCCGCGCCGGATGGGCACCAACGCGGACGCTTGGCAGGCAGCAATACTTCAAGGACGCGATCGTGGTTCCGGGTATCTGGGCATTGTATTGGAAGAAAAGTTGTTGAAATCATCCGGCGTGATGCCTATCGTTCGCGGCGCTGTTGGCCGGGAAACCGGTCGGCGCCGCCCCTATCGTCTATCGGCTAGGACATTGGATTCTCAATCCAGTAAGCCGGGTTCGACTCCCGGTGGGGGCGCCAGTTTTCACCCCGACGCGGTGGTCGGGGTTTTTGTTTTAGCCATGTCAACGCATCGCGGCCCAATTCTCAACGTGGGCGGCCACGGCGTGCTGCGCACGATGGAACTGCGCGAGCCGTTGGGCCGCGGCACGATGGGGACTGTCTATGTGGCGCGTGTCCATTCGGGCGCGCCGGTGGGAACACCGCCGAAGATCGCTGTGCGCGTGCTCAGCTCGCGGTTCCATCGCGATCCTGCTTTCATGAGCCGGTTCTACGCGGACGCGACCGCCGCGTGCCGGCTGCAACACCCGAATCTGGTCCGGGTGCTCGATGTTGCCGAGGTCAGCGGCCGGCATTGTCTGGCGATGGAACTGATCGAAGGCGAGACGCTCGACACACTGTTGGCGCGCACCGGCAAACTAGCCGAACCATCTCTGATTGCCATCGGGCTCGCCGTCGGCGGCGCGTTGCGAACGGCGTGGCTGCAGCAACGGCTGTTGCACCACGACATCCGGCCGCAAAACATCTTCATGGCCGGCGGCAACGTCGTGAAACTGGCCGACATCGGCCTGGCGCGCGGTGTGACGAACGAGGCGGGGCATCCGTTGCCACACACGCCCGTGAGCGACCCTCACTATACCGCGTCGGAACTGACGATGGGCGCTCGTGCGCGGGATTGCCAAGGCGACATCTACGCATTGGGCGCGACGCTCTATCATCTGGCGACCGGAAGAAAACCGTTTGGCGAGCACACGGGCCCAAAGGTATTCCTGCAACAGCGCGAAGGCTGGCTGCCGCTGGCCAGGGAGATGAACCCATCGCTCTCACAAGGCTTCTGCGCCATCGTGGAGAAGATGCTCGGTCGCGAACCGCAAGACCGTTACATCGGCCATGAGGCGCTCGTGGCCGACCTGAAGACGCTCAGCGAGGGCGGCAGGCCGTTGGCAGCGGTCATCGAGCCAGGGCGCTCGGTGATGACCCGCTTGAAGCGACCGCCGCCTGCAACTGCCCCGCCAGTGGCCACGCCCAACAAGCGTCCGCCGACGACCCGCCCTCCGGCCATCGCTGCCGCGCGCGTCGAAGCTGCCGAAAAGCCGCATCACCACCCAACATGGATGACCACACCGGTCGTCATTGCGGCGTGGGTGATGGTGTTTGTGCTGATCATCGCGTGCATCCTGGCTTACGCCCATCGCAACTTCAAACAGCGCCAGCTTGATGAAGAAGCCTTTTCTTCCATGCACCAGCGTCAGATTGAGAACGCCGCCGACGCGGCCGCCACCAGAAAACTTGTGGACGCCGACGATTACGCAAAGAAAAATCCAAGCGATGTCGCGGGCATCGTGGACCGGTATGAACGGGTGGCTGAGTTCTACTTCACTACCACCGCCGGCCGCACCGCGGAGGAAGAGGCGAAGAAATGGCGCGCGAAGCTGCCGAAATGATCACACCTGCTGCAACCGCAACTCCTTGCCCGGCCGCCGGCTCTTCCGCCTTGTTTTCGGCGCATTGCGCGACTACGATGCCAGCCATTCAGTGGCTGTCATAAGATGCCGGACATGAGTCAACAGAACACAGACCGGCCGGTTGAGACTCCAACCAGGCGACATGTGAAGACCGAAGACGACTTCTTCAGGAACCGGAAGGTTCTCATCACGGGCGGGCTGGGGTTCATTGGGTCCAATCTCGCCCACCGATTGCTCGATCTGGGGGCGAAAGTGACACTGGTGGACAGCCTGATCCCGGAATACGGCGGCAACCTGTTCAACATCGAGGGCATCCGGGAGCGCGTCTGCGTGAACATCTCCGATGTCCGCGACCCTTATGCCATGCACCACCTCGTGGAGGGACAGGACCTGCTGTTCAACCTCGCAGGACAAACCAGTCATCTGGACTCGATGAGGGCGCCGGAGGTGGATCTGGAAATCAACTGCAAGTCGCAGCTCTCAATCTTGGAAACTTGCAGGCATGTGAACCCTGCCATCCGAATTGTCTTTGCAGGAACGCGCCAGATTTATGGGAAGCCCAAATACCTGCCGGTGGACGAGGCGCATCCCCTCCATCCCGTGGACGTCAACGGCATCAACAAGATCGCCGGCGAGATGTATCACCTGCTCTATTGCACAATCTACCGGATTCCGTGCTGTGTCCTGCGGCTGACCAACACCTACGGCCCCCGGATGCGCGTCAAGGACGCCCGGCAGACCTTCCTTGGCATCTGGCTACGGCAAATCATCGAAGGCCACCCCATCCAAGTGTTTGGCGACGGCACCCAACGACGCGATTTCAACCACGTGGATGATGTCGTGGATGCTCTGCTTCTAGCCGCTTCCTCCGACAACGCCGTCGGCAAGGTTTACAATCTTGGCAGCGCCGAAGTCATTTCCCTCAAAGACCTGGCACTGCTTCTGGTCGAAATGAATGGTGGCGGCCACTATGAGATCGTGCCCTTCAGCGAAGAGTTGAAGAAGATAGACATCGGCGACTACTACAGCGACTTCCACAAGATTGAGGCCGAACTCGGCTGGCGTCCCCAAGTGGGCCTGCGCGAAGGGTTGAAGCGGAGTTTGGAATATTACCAGCACCACAAGAAGGCGTATTGGGATTGAGCTATTTTCTGGCGAGGACAAAGACGGATGTTCCCAAGGGAAGACGCAGGCCGCTGCGCAACAGGCAATTCTCAGCCTTCACACAGGCTGCAAGCAGTTGATTCAGTCGCGGGGAGATCGGCGAGGCAACATCCGAGAGTAGCTTTCCGTCCGACGCGCGCGGCGGAAACCGGCGGGTGAAGCTACGCCAAAGCAGGGCGGGCAGAAACCACGGCAGCAGGCGGTAGGTTGCAAACTCGACAGTGAATCCCGCGCTTCTGAGCAGTCGCACAACCTCGCCACGCCGGTAACGCCGCCGGGTATGCACGGCTGCGTCGTGGGCGCCCCAAAGCGATTCGAAAGCCGCCACCTGCATGAGCAAGAGACCGCCTTTTCTCAGACCGCAGTGCAGGTTTCGCAACACCGCGTTCTCATCCGCCACAGCGCGGTGATACAGGACGTCCATGAACGTGATCAGGTCGTATGCTTCGGTCCCCACATCATCCGTTGCCAGATCACAGCGCACCACCCGGTCGAGGCCGCGTCTTGCGGCCCCCTCCAACGCCAGCGGGTGCATGTCGCAACCGGTGACCGCGCCAAACGGCTGCATCAATTCGCAAAGGCGGCCCGTGCCACAACCTGCGTCGAGGATGTCCAGAAGCCGCCCCTGTTTACGTGCCTCGCAGCGCACCGCATGGATGACGAGGTCGTGCAACCCGACATACCACCAGTGGCGATCTTCCACCGCGCGCATCGCATGGTATTCGTCCGGTTCCATCGTTTGGATGCAGCCTGTGAACCCACAGCACGGGCCAAGACCACTCCGCTTATTGGCGGGACATGGCCACGGGCGGACCGGCGTGCTGCTGAACCATCCGTTCGATCTGGGCGATGTTGAAACGGAGTTGCGCGTCGAACTCCCGGAACGTCGGAAGCGATGCCGCTATTTTGTAGTGCTTCAAGGCGTCGTCATATTGTTTCAGATTGGTGTAGAGCACGCCCAGCGCCAGATGAGACTGCTTGTGGGTGGGGCTGATTTTGATCGCCTTGTTAAACCACTCGATGCTTTTCTTCGTTTGTCCGAGTCCGTTATACGCCACGGCTTTGTTAAAAAGCAGTTTGCAGCTATCAGGGGCATACTTCAGGCCCATCTGGGACACCAAGAGGGCTTCTGCATAGTTGCCCGAAGTGTTTTCCATGGTTGAAAGATTCTCATAGCCACCGATCAATGCCGGCTCAATTTGCAGTGCTTTCCGGAAGCACGCCATGCCCTCCTTCGACTTCCCATGCTCGACATAAGCCACGCCCAGATTCATCAGCGGGCGGAATTTGCCGGGGCTTTTCGCTACTGCATCCTTCCAAATGTTGATCTCTGACCGCCACACCTCGTTTCGCACAACCGTTGTCGCCATCAAAGCCAGTATCCACACACCCGCACAAGCCGGGACGACATACTGGATGCCGCGGCGGTCGGCAAAATAAGTTCTCATCATGTCAACGCAACAAGCCAGCGCCGCGAAAGCGCCGATGGATGCGATGTAGCAGCGATGTTCTGCCATCAGGTCCGGCAAGGGAACCACGCTGGAAGACATCGCCAGCGTCACGAAATACCAGAGCACCGATCCAAACACCAAGGAGCGGCGTGCATCCTCCTGACGCCTGTAATACCAGAACCACGCCCCTCCAACCACCCCGACAATCCACATCACCGAGCCAATAACTTGCATGTCCAGTAGCGATTTCGACAACGGATATTGCCAGTCCAGATTCAGCCCGACCGGGACAAGGATCAATCGGAGATACGTCAGGACGGCGCTCAATTGCGTCAGGGCGTAATGGTATTGGTAATTCGGGTCGGAATACGGGTTGGTTATATTAAAGGCAGCAACAACACTCGCATTGCCGCTCTGCTGCGCCCAGGACGTCAGCATGATCAACACAGGAATGAGCGGGAGACAAAGGAAATACGGCAACACCCGCCTCCAGACGATTCCCATAGGGATCCCGGTGACGAGCCAGTCCAAGGCGACAAGCATGAACGGCAGGGTAAACAAATCCTCTTTCGACAGCATCCCGACGATCAGCCCGATGACCGAGGTCCAACGGAAGAAGGCCGCCGTTAGCTTGCTCGACGTGGAGTATGCAATCAAGTAGGTCAGGATGGTGAACAGGTAGAAGAACGCGGACAGTGAAGTAAACCGTTGCACAATATAGGTGACCGACTCGGTTTGCAGCGGATGCACAAGGAAAAGGAGCGCGGCGAGAAACGCAATGAACCCTTCGGAAACCGCCGTCAACGAGCCGGATTTCCGCGACCCGCTGAGAAGATGCAACAGGACCATGAAGAGCAGGACGGCATTCGCGCAATGGATCGCGATGTTCACCGCCCGGAACCCCCTTGGCCTCATCTCATCAATGATGTAGTTGATATAAAAGGTGAAATACGTCACCGGGCGCAGAATCATATTTGTGGAAATATCCGGATCCAGACCCAATCGCTTCGAGGAAGTGGAGAACGCGACAAAGTCGCCATTCCATACAAAACTGTGGGCGTCTCTTACCAGCGGGTTGTCCACAAGGTAGATGTGGTCATCGAAGACAAACGGAAACGACAACGTGTGCCCGTAGAGCAACACGCCTGTGACAATGAGGATAACGACGGCAATGCTATGGAATCTGGACTTGTTCATTGGCGCGCTGCTGGCGTGCAGGTATGGGCCGGAGGGCCGAGAAACGGCCCGACCGGACTGGCACGTCTTGGGAATGCCGCATTTGCACGTCGCGAACGATGAACTGTGGATCACTGTTCACGTGCATGTAGTTGCGGCCCACGTATTCGCCGACGATGCCAATGGCGAGCAAGACCAGTCCGCGGAAGAACCAGTTGGCGGCGTTGAGCTTCTGGTAGTCATCCGGATCTTTGATCCATGGCGTCAGCCACGCCACCAACGTGTAAAAACCATAGAAGAACCCCACCAGCGACATCACAACTCCCAATAGCGCCACGAGCCGCAACGGATAGAGGGAGAACGCCACAAACATGCTTCCCCAGAGTGAAACCAGTTTGCTGAGGTTGTAACCGGACTTCCCCTCTTTGCGCTGCTCATGCTGCACCGTCACCACGCCGATGTTGCGTGTGATCCTGAGAATGATGGCATCCAGATAGGGATCGGGGCCGGTGTATCGGATGACTTGCTGCACCATGAACTTCGACAGGATCTTGAAGCTCGATAGATAAAGGCCGGCCGGCTTGCCGAGCGCACGCGTCGCCATCCAGTTGTGCAGGCGACTGCCCAGGTTTCTGAAAACGGAATGCATCTTGGTCTCGTAGCGTGTATAGACCACATCATGGCCTTCCTTGGCTTTCGCAACGAGTTTGTGGACCTCCAGCGGCGGATTCTGAAAATCGTCGTCCATGATGACGCACCAATCACCCTCGGCATAATGAAGCCCCGCCATCACCGCATTGTGCTCTCCGAAATTCCTCGTCAGCGAGATATAGTCTACCGTGTCCGGATGCCGTTCACGGAGTCGCTGGCAGGCTGCACATGAGCCATCGCGGCTTCCATCGTTGACCAGCACGAGTTGCAAACGGAAGGAGGAACTCAGCCCTTCAATCAGTTCGTCGCACAATCGTTCGATCGTCGCCTCGGAGTTATACACTGGTATCACTATCGAAAGCGTAAACATGGTAGTCTTCTCGGTTATCAAGTGTGCGCTGAATGCAGGACACGGCGGACCTCGGCCAGCACTTTTTCCGGCGGCTCCGTCTTCACAACGAACCCCGCTGCGCCCGCCTGCAAGGCCGCGACGCCGTAGGCCATCTCGTTGTGCATGGAAAACACCAGGACGGGGAGGGACGGATGACGCGCCTTGATCTCCTTGATGAGATCAAAGTCCATTCGCCCTTTCAGGGAGATGTCAGTGACCACAACATCCGGCTTGGCAATCTCCACCTCAGCCATCACTTGTGGCTTGTATTCAGCCACCCCGCACACCACAAGGTCTGGCTGGGAATTAATGAACTCGCGCAGTCCTTCACGCACCACGGGATGTTCATCAATCAGCAGAACCTTCCGCTTGCGCGCCTTGATTTCAGATGTCGCTGCCGTCGTCATGGCCACTGTCTTTCCACGCATGCAGTGTCCGCCAAGCCGCCTTCTTGGGGTAGTCAGGGCATCTATGACTCGTCCTATCGGGTAGAACCCTAGGGTCAACCCTTATATCCCCTGAAATGGCCGACTTCGGGAAAACAAGGCCCTCAAACGGACTACCCCCTGCTCAGACTGAACCTCTCGCCTCCAAACTGCCCGCCTGCACCGTCAGCCGCTGCTTTCCTCTTTCACCCAAAGCGTCGCCTTCTGAATCATCTCGGCTGCGTTGGCTATTTGGAGCTTCATCTTGATATGCGCCCGATAGGTTTCCACCGTCTTGAAGCTCAAATGAAGCTGCTCCGCAATCTCCTTCGTGCCCAACCCCTGCCCGATCTTGCGGAACACCTCACGTTCCCGATCACTGAGCCGCTCGATGGGAGAAACATCCCGCATCAGCTTCGACCCGCTGGCTTGGGCGAGCATGTGATGGGCGATCTTGTCGCTCACGTAGATGCCGCCGTCCAAAACCTTGCGAATCGCCGTCAATACCATCACCAGCGGCGACTGTTTCATCACGTAGCCGCCCGCCCCCGCCCGCAAGGCGCGCTCGGCATAGAGTGCCTCGTCGTGCAACGACAACACCAACGTCAGCAGTTCCGGATACCGCGCCTTGAGGTTCTTCAGCAACTGGATGCCGTCGGAGTCCTTCAACGAGATGTCCACGATGACCAGGTCCGGTTTCAGAGAGCCGGCCAGTTCCAGCGCACCGCCTGCATCCACGGCATGACCACACACCTCTAGGTCCTCTTCGTTATTGATGATGAGGCTCAGCCCCTCCACCAGCACCGGATGATCGTCCACCAGCAACACCCTCGTCCGCGACCGGACGGCACGCATCTTCTTCGATTCCGTCATATCGTGCTCATCACCTTCGTCCTGCTCTCCGGCTTCGACGCCGCCAGTTTGAAGGTGCATCGGACCAACGTTCCCCGCGTCGGCGCGCGCCGGAACTCCAGTATTCCTCCGATGACCTCAGCGCGGTAGCGCATCGTCTCGATGCCCATGCCTTTCTGCTCCGGCATCACGTCCGGCATCCCCTTCCCGTCGTCACGCACCTCAAGCATCGCCGTGCTCCCGGAAGCCTGCAGTCGGACTACAATACGCTTCGCTCCGCCGTGCCGGATGGCATTGTGCACCGCCTCCTGCGCGATCCGATACAAATGGACCGCCACCACGTTGTCCCCGATCAACACCTCCTTCTCACATTCGAACTTGCACTCGACGTGAAATATCTCGCGGATGCTCTTGGCCATCTCCTCCAGCGCCACCATTAGCCCGTTCGACTCCACTTCCACTGGCTGCAAACCCCGTGCAATGCTCCGCGCGTGCGCGGTGGCCTTGCTGACCAACGCCGTCATCTTCGCCACCTCCGCTGCCTCCTCGGGTGAATGGGCCGCAATCTTGCGCTCGATCACCTGCCCCATGAAAGCAATCCCCGCCAGCTCCTGGCACACGCTGTCGTGGAGGTCGTGGCCCATTTGCTGTTGCTTGCGGTCGCCAATCTCCAAGATCGCCTGTTCCAACCGCTCCCGCTCGCGGATGTCCTGCCGCAAGATCATGCTCGCAAACGCCACGATGATGACCGCCAGCACGCCGCCAAGAATGATCAGCCCGTTCGCCAAAAGGATACTGTCCTGCTGAATCTCCTTCCGCTCTGCCAACAACTTCCTCTCGTGTTCCAACATCTGCTTCACCATTTCCATGATCAAACTCACGCGGTTTCTGCCCTCACCCGCGCCCACCACGTCTTCAGCCGCGGCAAACCCCTTCTCCTTGCGCATGGCAATCAGCCTGGTGGAATACGCTACTTGCTGCTCGATCAGCTTTTCAATCGTATCCAGACGCTCCTGCTGCTCGGGCTTGCCCTTCGTCAACTCCCGCACCTCGCGAAACTGCCGCCCCATCTCCTGCTGGGCCTCTCGGAACGGATCCAAAAACTCGTCCTGGCCGGTGATGATATAACCCCGCACGCCGGCATTCATCCGGCTCACCACGTGGCGGACATCCCGCACCTCCCCCATCACCTGATACGTGCGCGCAACGTCCTCGGTGTCCTCGATCAGCCGCTGTGTGCTTAAAAAGGAAATCACCGCGACGGCCGCCATGACACCCAGCGATGCCGCAAATCCAAGTGTGACCTTTCGTGTGACTGTCAGTTGCATAACGCGTATTGCAAAATATTATTATTCCGTTTTCCTCACAATGCCAAGAACCTTTGCGCCGCCGAGAGCAATCTGGGCGCAACTTGGCACCCGCGCCATCAAGCCGTGAGCCAGAGTTCATCCCAGTGGCCGTTGTCGCGAGCTTCTTCCAAACCATCCAAGTGGCGCAGGCCGCCGCGGGTCCAGAACCGCCCGGG